>OOCL01001057.1_pt1 | contig 17539 bp, 13 predicted proteins | sample 1671211 | NCBI WGS metagenome assembly OOCL01 (sample SAMN06348133, study PRJEB24527) | human gut metagenome | biome: human gut; feature: ankylosing spondylitis patient; material: feces | host: Homo sapiens | place: China | collected 2015-10 | reverse complement strand
GTCTGCATCTGCAAGCAATGTGTCTGTCTATACAAACACCATTTGCGTTGCAAAACGCTTGTTGGGGAACACCCAAACCCCTGAACTGCATCCGGTGGATGCAGGCTGTTTTAAGCAAATAAAAAGGGAAAACTGTTTTACTTCTTGCGGAATTCCCCATACAACCACTCTGCCAATGCCGACATAATAGCCTTATACTTGCTGGTGTCCTCAAACAGGGAAGAGAAGGTGTCCTGCGCTTCAAGATAGCTGTCCTGTGCGGCAGTATCAAAAGCCTTGGGGAAGATGCTCTCGGTAAAGATCTGCGGGTCGGAGCTGCGCGCCAGTTTTGCCAGCTTCGGGTCAGCCAGCAGACGGTCATGCAGGGCAGTAAGCAGCACCCGGTCGGCATTGGTGAACTCACCCTTGAACTTCTCGTTGATCTTCAAAATGATCTCGTCCAGCGGCTCCTTGGGGTCGTGACCAAGAGCACCTTTCTGGGTGACCGGCTCGTAGACACCTTTGGCGTGTTCCAGCTCGATGGAACCGGCAAAGGTCTTTTGCAGCTTGTAATATTCCAACTGCAATTTGCCCTCCAAGTCCAGCGGAGAGACCTCGTCCGGCGGCAGCAATTTGAGCAGGTAAGCACAGAATACGTTCTCCTTGTGCAGCTCCTCATCGAACATCCGTGCCACCTGCGAAACATAGCCGTACCACTTGACAAGGCTGCGCAGCAGACGGCGGAACTGATACCGCTCGGCCTGCGTTTTCTGATTGTAGCGGTCCGCCACGGGTTTCAGGATGCTGCTCATGCGGCCCACGGCATTTTTATCCTGCTTGGTGCTGCGGAAATACTCCTTGGCAAAGGCGTCCACGTCTGCATCGGAATAGACGGCAAAGCTCCGCAGCTCCTTCTGGGTCTTGTAAATGAGGTCGGTGTTGACCTCCTGTTCCAGAAAAGTCTCTTGATAAAAGGGCTGGAATGCCTCCCGGATGTCCTCTGCCTTGTTCACAAAATCCAGCACAAAGGTGTCGGTTTTGCCGGGACAGGTACGGTTCAGGCGGGAGAGGGTCTGCACCGCCTTGACGCCCTTCAGCTTTTTGTCCACAATCATGGTATGGAGCAGCGGTTCGTCAAAACCGGTCTGGTATTTTTCTGCTACGATGAGCACATTGAAGTTGTTATGAAACTCCTTTTTGGTCTGACTCTCCGCAATGTGGCTGCCGTCGGCGCGGACGTTCAGGGACTGCTCCGTGTACTCCACGCCGCCGTCCGGTACGGCGCCGGAAAATGCCGCTAAGATCTGCACATCGTCATAGCCCTGCTCCGCAATGTAGCGTTTGACCTCGTGGAAGTACCGCACCGCTGCCAATCGGGAGGAGGTGACTACCATCATCTTGCCCCGCCCGCCGATTTTGTGGCTGGTGGTTTCCCGGAAGGTTTCTACAATGATCTTTGCCTTCTGGCTGATGTTGTAGGGGTGCAACTCTTCATACTTGCGGATGAGCTTTGCCGCCCGGCTGGCAGGCAGATCGGGATTGTCCGGGATGGTCTTGGCGATCTTGAAGCAGGTGGAATAGGTCATGTAGTTTTGCAGCACATCCAGAATGAACCCTTCTTCAATGGCCTGCCGCATACTGTAAATGTGGAAAGGGTGGTGGCTGCCGTCCGGGTATTCGGTGCCGAACAGTTCCAGCGTGGCGGCTTTTGGGGTGGCGGTAAAGGCAAAGAAGGACAGGTTCTTGTGCCGACCGTGGGAGGTGAGCTCCTTCACCAGCGCATCCTCCGGGTCGATCTCGTCCTCGGCTTTGCCCTCCAGCTCGGCATATTCCCGCAGCGCATCCTCGGTGTCGGCAAGGGCGGCTTTCAGCTTTAAGGCAGAGGTGCCGGTCTGGGAGGAATGTGCCTCGTCGATGATGACGGCATAATTCTTCCCGGCGGTTTTGTTCACCTCGGTGTAGATGACCGGGAACTTCTGCAGTGTGGTGATGATGATGCGTGCGCCATTGTTGATGGCATCCCGCAGGTCGCCGGAGTTTTTGTCCTCGCCGATGGCCTCCACCGCACCCAGCGTATGGTCGAAGCCGGAGATGGTCTCCTGCAGCTGTGCGTCCAGCACGGTGCGGTCAGTCACCACGATGACACTGGCAAACACTGGCTTGTTCTCGGGGTTGAACAGGGAAGCCAGCCGGTACGCCGTCCATGCAATGGAGTTGGACTTGCCTGAACCGGCGCTGTGCTGGATGAGATAGTGATGCCCGGCACCCTTCTGCCGCACGTCTGCCACCAGCTTGCGCACCACGTCCAGCTGGTGATACCGGGGAAAGATCAGGGTCTTGCCGTCCTGCAGACTCATGAACTTTTGCAGGATGTCCATCATGCTGTCCTTCTGGAACACTTCTTCCCAGAGGTAGGCGGTAAGGTAGCCGCTGGGGTTGGGCGGGTTGCCTGCACCGCCGTCCCGCCCGGCACCGTTAGAGCCCTGATTGAAGGGCAGAAAGCGGGTGTCCTTGCCTGCCAGCCGGGTTGCCATCCACACCTCGGTCAGATCTACGCAAAAATAGCCCAGAATGCGCTTGTTGAACTGGAAACACACCTCCCGGGGGTCCCGGTCGTGCATCCACTGCTGCTTGGCGTTCTCCACGGTCTGCCCGGTGAACTGGTTCTTCAGCTCGAAGGCAAACACTGGGATGCCGTTTATCGCCAGCACCATGTCCACCGAGTTGTGGGTGGTGTCGGAGTAGAACCACTGCCGGTTGCAGGTGATCTCGTTTTGGGCGTAACGCTGGGCATCCTTCTGGTTCAGCGCGGACTCCGGCTGAAAATAGCACACCCGGAACCGCCGTCCCCGGTGCTTGAACCCATACCGCAGCACCGAAAGCAGCCCGTCCGCATCGCAGGCATTGTTAAAGGCAGTGCAGAACTTCCGCACTGGGTTTACCGGGTTCTGCTTTTCAAAAAATGCCCACTCGTTGGGCTGGGTCTTTTGCACAAAGCGGATCAGGGTATCCACAAATAGTCCCAGCTTGGGGTCGTAGCAATCCCCGTTTCGGGTGTAGCCCCCGGCAGGGGAGAGCAGCGCCGCCGCAATGTCCGATTCAAACTGCTTTTCGGTGGTGTTGAGGGGCATGGTTAGACCTCCTTATGGTCTATATTATCTTTTTCGGATTCGGGCCAGTTTAAGAGTTTTTTCATATATAAGAATGTGGATAACAAACCTAGAGAAAACGAAGCAATAAAGAAAATTTTGATAAACCAAAACAAATAGATATTGGTGGTTTCAAAAGGTGAGAGAATTAGTGGAAAGACAATACATACTAATGAAAAAAGGCCAAAAATATTTAACCCGTCAGATGCCCCAACTGGATTTTTAAGCAATTTTTTGTCTTTTTTATATTGTAAATTCTGAAAGCGAAGAGAGTCTAAAGAAGACTGCAATTGAAAAATTGTTCGAGCGTTGTTTTCATAGCGCTGCCTGTCCCAAATGGATGATCTGAAAAAAGTATTAGGAACACAGAGTGTAGCTGAAAAAGGCGAAGAACTGCTGCGGTTAAACTGGTCTTCAAAATAGTTAAGAATAATAAGCGAAACATTTTTAGAGAAGATGTCTTGCGAATATTCAAGTTCTGCTCCTTTTTTCAAAGAACGGAGTTGCGAAATACTTGTAATCCCAGAGACCATACTATGCTGAATCCGCTTATTGACGGCAATACCCGTTTCCCAATATGGCTGAAGCGTTTTTATTGAAAGACTTTTTTCTGTAGATTTTTCAAAAACAAGATTTAGAGATTTGCCCTGAATAAGATCAGCAATGTTGGATTCGATGAAGTCTAATGCATCACTATCATTGTTTTCTTTTTGAAGGGCGTTTTTCTGGGCCTCTTTTACAGAGATTTCTTTATCGAGCTCGGAGATTTTTGCCAGTACAGCGTCTCGCTCACTACTAATAGTGAGCAGTTTACTTGCAACAAGACCGCCCAAGATGGCGATAAAACTTGCAGACGCAGAGGATATTGTGGTAAGCAATGAAGTTAAATCGTAAGTTGGCATACTGTGTCTCCCACTTTAAGCAAAAGGATTAGCAATTATCAGGATTGAAAACATAGCGAACTTTTCTTCGATAAGAGTTAGTGATATTATCACAGATAGTGCCAATGTCGTCGCAGAAAAGAACTTCTTTGCTGATTCCGAAATTTTCTAAATCAAAAAGAAGTTTCTGTTTTGAACCCTTTGGAATAGTGATTCTTGCTAGGATAATAGAATCATTACCTTTATTGAGAGGTTCGATTTCTTCTTTGAAAATCCAATCTTCTTCGGATATCCCATTAGGGTGATTGTAAGGAGATTTAATAAAATAGTTCGAGAATAAAATGTACCGTCCTTGTTGGGCTCGCTGGCGTTGACTTCTGATAGGAGCATACACAAAGTGAGGATCGGAGAAAACTTTGTTGAGCCATTTTGCGGCATCTGCTGGCGAATCAAAGCGCGTACCCTTGGATTGTCTTTGTTCTGCAAAATATGGCTGACATACAATATTGCGATAGAAATCCTGAAAAGTTTGACTACTTGTCGCGAAGCGATAACTATCAGCAATAGCATTGATAATAGGATAGTTAGCAACTTCAAGTTCGTTGCTTTTAAAAACGATAACTTCACCATTAGTTCCGGCGTTATTGTTTTTAGAGCAACAAGCAAAATAGAGTGCAACCAAAGCATTTTCGGTTACGTCTAGTAGACGGGTAGGCACACCGTAATGCTGAAGAAGCGCTAATAATTCTAGTGGTTGCATATCTTCTCGGAAAACATCAGGAAGTTTGAACTTCGCCATTTCTATAAGATTGCGTTCTTCGTGAATAAGCGTATCGCTGCTAAAAGATTCTATTGGCCGGGCAATAGCGGGAATTAATTTGTAGCTATTATCAGAGTGGCCACGAAATAGGGGAATCTCATTGAATCGAAAGCCGTCCTTACGCAATGAAGCCTTGATTTCACAAATTTGCGCAACAAATTCTGATAATGAATTTGCAGTATAATGTGCTACACTCATATCTTACACCTCCCTCTTTCCCGTTACAACCTCATAAATCAGACTTTTCTTATAGCTTTCCAGTTCTTTTACCAGTTGCTCCTTCTTTGCAATCAGTCCGTCAATCTCGGCGCACTTGGCGTCAAGATAATCGACAATTTCTTTTTGTTCACTCAAAGGCGGAATTAGAACTTTCATTCGGGCAACAATATCCTGACTGATATTTGGGTCTTTGCGTGTTCCAACAGCATATTTCATCCAATAAGGCTTTAATGCGAGTAACTGGTTTAATAAGAATTTTGGAAGAATAACATTGGAATTGCAGATGATTGAGCAAACTGCTTGATTTGTTGCGCAGGGTGTCATCAGCAAACCACATTTTCCGATAGTCCCTGCACCACCATACATGGCAACACAAACCGTTCCTGTTGGCATAATGGAACAGGCAGACATGGATAAAGCGAGTTCGGTTATTTTTTCAGAGCTATCATAAACCAGCCCATCGTTCAAATCAAGGGTACGAACCCATCGGATAGTTGCATCATCAAAAAAAGATGTTTCTTTGCTTCTTAATGGAGTTGCGCCGCTGGAAGTTTGACCAATTCTTCCGATTTTGGTGACATCCCACTCCCACGGAATCTCCCCGATCCACTCCACGCCGCTATCCTTCATCTCCCGCTCACCACGCACGCCTTTGGTAACAGCCTGCGTAATAACCGCCTGCTTGAGCTTTTTGTATTCCTCAATGCTGGAACGAATATGGGAAAGTATTTCATTGATTTTGGTGCATTGAAGATTTAAGGCATTGGCGATAAGTAGCTGTTCATCGTGGGATGGGAATGGAAAACGGCAGTCGTATAGTTTCTGATTGTTAATACATGGGATGGTTCCTGCATTGTCAAACCAAGTCATGTCGATACAGGTAAAGAGATAATATGAAAACTCAGAAGAGATTTTCTTTGGAACAAGACCTTGACAGTTATTATCGACACAACAATCGCACAAGCAAAGCGAACGATTGTTTTTTCGCATAGCTTCACCGATTTTTGCAAAGAGAATGCTGCCTTTTGGGATGATTGAAAAGTGCTGTGACTTGACGAAGTTCGTTGTAATATAATTGGCTGACGTATAAAGGTAGTGCCCAGAACTGCTGATATCGCTTGCTTTGCAAACTGGAAAATCACCAGTGGATTGACCTTGTAATTCGGGTTTGAAACCGCTGCCAGAGATGATGAGAAAATGATTTTTGATGCGATGAACTTCCCACCCCTCCGGGATCTCCCCGATCCATTCGATGCCGCTGTCTTTCATTTTCCGTGCCATGGTCAGCCCTCCTTATGAAACAGCTCTGCCAGCCCGGCGGAGATATCCTGTTCCAGTACGGTGATGCGTGCTACAATATCCTCCACGGCTTCCGGTGCCTGATACTCGTAGAAATAGCGGGTCATGGGGATCTCGTAGCCCACCTTGGTCTTGCTGTGGTCGATCCATGCGTCGGGGGCGTAGGGCAGAACTTCCCGGGCAAAGTAGGCGTCAATATCCTGCACCAGTGGCACGTTTTCAGTGTCCCGGAGGCTGGTGTCCGGCACAGGCTTGCCACGCTTCAGGAGGATGTTGCCTGCCTCGTCCCGCTGGGGGCGCTCCACCACGATCTTGTTGTAGCCGAACTCCACACTCTCGAACACCTTGCTCTCGCAATAGATGCCGTTTTTGTCGCCGTACACCTTGCCGTTGGCAAATTCGCCGTAGGCGGTGACGATCAGCTCCCGGCAGGCATCGGTGATGTCGTTGCGCTTGGTGCCGATGCTCTTGCGGCGTGGCTCGAAGCAGTGGCTGGCATCAATAAGCTGCACCTTGCCCGCGCGGTAGGCGGGCTTATCCTTGCTGAGCACCCAGATGTAGGTGGAGATGCCGGTGTTCATGAACATATCGGTGGAAAGCTGGATGATGCAGTCCAGCCAGTCGTTTTCCAGAATATATTGCCGGATGTTGCTGGGTCCGCTGCCGGCATCGCCGCTGAACAGGGGAGAGCCGTTCTGGATAATGGCCATCTTGCCCTTGTTTGCCAGCTTGGCAAGGCCGTTCAGCACAAAAAGCTGCTGACCATCGCTGATCTTGGGCAGACCGGGCGCAAAACGCCCCATCTCGCCCCGGGCGGCCTCGGCTTCCACCGCCTTCTGCTCCCGCTTCCAGTCAATGCCGAAGGGCGGGTTGGAGATGATGTACTGGAAGGTGAACCCGGGGAATTGATCCTCCGACAGAGTATCACCGAACCGCATATTGTTAGGGTCGCCGCCCCGGATCATCATGTCCGCCTTGGCGATGGCAAAGGTGGAGGGGTTGAACTCCTGCCCGAAGCAGGTTACCTCAATGTCGCTGTTCAGCTCGTGGATGCGCTCCTCCATGCAACTGAGCATCTGGCTGGTGCCCATGGCCATATCGTAAACGGTCATGCTGCTGGTGTCCAGGTCGGCTTCAGACAGCAGCAGATCGGTCATCAGATAGATGATATCCCGGCTGGTAAAGTGGGCTCCTGCCTCCTCGCCAAAGCTCTCAGAGAACCGCCGCACCAGATCCTCGAAGATGTAGCCGCAGTCCACGGCACTGATCTTGTCCGGGCCAAGATAACCCTTCTCGGAACCGAACTCCTTGATGACGAGATAGAGGGTGTTGCTCTCCACCATCCGCTTGATGATGTTGTCAAAGTCGAACTTTGCCAGCACGTCCTGTGCGTTGGCGGAGAAGCCGGACAGGTAATCCCGGAAATTGGACTCAATGTTGTCTGGGTCTGCCAGCAGGGTCTCGAAGGTGAAACGGCTGGTGTTGTAGAACTGGTAGCCGGAGGCTTTCTGCAAAAAGCCGTCAATGACCTGCAGTTTTTTCACCTTTTCGTAGGTGTCCAGCACTGCCTGATGGGTGGGCAGCAGGCAGTCGTGGAACCGCTTCACCACGGTCATGGGCAGAATGACCAGACCGTACTCGTGGGGCTTGAACGGCCCACGCAGCATATCGGCCACATTCCAAATCATGGCGGCTTTTTCGGCAATGTTGGCACCTACGGCGGTGATCTTATCGTTTGGCATACGTTGCTCCTTGTTTTTTGTGATAGGTGGACATCCTGATTTTACAACAATGGGTGTCCTATAAATCGGATAGCAGGATGCTTTTCCTGAAAAATGATTCTTGCGTCTATTGTACCACGATAAAAGTATAAACACCATATTCCGGCAAAAGAAAATGCCCGCCTGAAAATCAGACGGGCAAACTGTAAATCAAATCATCTGAAAATGCCGCAATGCCTCTACGATCGCATCCGCTTTCTCCTTCGGACACTGGGGCTGCTTCGTATTTTCGGACTTCGCCTTATGGTGGTTCTCCCGTACCTCCAGACCGCACTTCTGCTTGATCTGCGAGATATACAGGGAAGAAACCTTCAGCCCAGTCTGTTCCAACACACGAGCCTTGATTTCAGGATAGGTCGCACCTTTCTGCAATCCGGAGGTGTCCATGCCCTCCAAAGAGAACTCTACACGGACTTTTTTGGAGTCGATCTCACCCTTGGAAAGTGCAATGACACATTCCACATGCTTCGTCCTCGGGAAGAGGTCCACCGGCTGCACCTTTTCTGCCCGATACCCATGCTCTTCCAACCACTTGGCATCCCGGGCGGCGGTGGAGGGGTTGCAGCTGACATAGACCACCCGGCGGGGGGACATGGTGACGACAGCGGAAAGGGTTGCTTCGTCACAGCCTTTGCGGGGCGGGTCGAGCATCACAACATCCGGGTGCAGGCCCTCGGCGGCAAGCTGAGAGGCGGCCTTACCAGCATCGGCGCAGAAGAAACGGCTCTTTGCGGCTATGGCATAGCCCATGCGGGCAGCATTGGCCTTGGCGCTTTCGATGGCCTCAGGTACGATCTCCACGCCGATGAGCTCCCGGCAATGGTCTGCCATGGATAGGCCAATGGTGCCCATGCCGCAGTAGAGATCCAGCAGCAGGTCATCCGGGGTCAATTGAGCATATTCTGCAGCAATGCCATAGAGCTGCTCAGCGGCCAGGGTGTTGACCTGATAGAACGACAAGGGGCCCAGCTGCACCGGAACGCCGCAGAGGGTGTCCTCGATGAACCCGGGGCCGTACAGGGCGTGGGTCTCGCTGCCCAGGATCACATTGGTGTTTTTGGCGTTGACATTGATCAGGATGGTGGCGATATCGGAAAACTGCGCAGTCAGTGTGCGGCAAAGCTCCTCTGCTTGGGGCAGCTTTGCCCGGGTGCAGACCAGGCAGACCATGATCTGGCCGCTGTGGGCACCCCGACGCAGAAACACATGGCGTACCAGCCCTTTGCCCGTCTGCTCATCGTAGGGCTGGATGTTGTGGGCGGCAAAGAAATCGCAGAGGGTATTGCCGATCTCGTTCAGCACATCCGGCTGCAGCTTGCAGTCGGGGCAGGGAACAATGCGGTGGGTGCGCCCGGCGTAGAAACCGATGCAGGGCTTGCCATTCTTATCACAGCCCACCGGGAATTGAACTTTATTGCGGTAGCGGTCGATCTCGGGGGAGGGGAGGGGCGGCAGCACGGGTACATCCAGCCCGCCAATGCGGCGGAAAGCATCGGTAACGCTTTCGCCCTTGGCGCGCAGTTCAGCTGCATAATCCAGATGCCGCAGGCTGCAGCCACCGCAGGGGCCGGCCACTGCACAATCTACCGGGATACGGTCAGGCGAGGGAGTCTGAATGGCATCCAGAATACCGAAAGCGTAGCGGCCGCAATCTTTGACGATGCGGATGGCGGCAACGTCACCGGGGGCGGTGCCGGGTATGAACACAGCCTCGCCGTCCGGGCTGTGAGCAACGCCGCTGCCATCGTTGGACAGGCGCTCAATGGTCAGGGTCAGCACCTGATTTTTTTGTAAGGGCATGGAAATTCTCCTTTGGAATGGGATTGGGTCAGGCTTCTTCCGAAGCGGGGGCTTCTGCATTTTCGCTCTGGGCGGCAATGTATTTGCTGGGCGGCATCCCCTTGGCCCGCTTGAAGACCCGGGAAAAATAGAACTGGTCAAAGAAGCCCACCGAGATGGCAACCTCTGCAATGGAAAGGTTGCCGGCCCGCAGCAACTTGCAGGCTTCGTTGATGCGGTATTCGGTCAGATAATCGATGGGGCTCTTGCCCACATTGAGCATAAACACCCGGTACAGATGACTGCGGGAAACGCCCACGCTCTTAGCGACATCATCAATGGAGATGTCGTGCGAATAGTTGAACTGGATGTATTTGATGGCATTCAGTACATATTGATTGGAGGAGGAAGCGTTGTGGGGGCGCGTCTCGCTGGTCTCCTTCATCAGGGCAGAGATGAACAAGTAGAGGTACCCCACCATGGCAGCCTCGTCCTGAGGCTCTAACCCGCGGGAAGAATAAATGTTGGTCAGAGCTGCCCGCATTCCCTCCGGGTCCTGCGTGTGGTGCACAGGAGCAGTGTCGGTAAAGGGAAGCTGTGCCGCCAGTTTATGGGCGCATGCACCGTTGAAGCCGACCCAGCTGTACTCCCAGGGCTGCTGCTCATCGGCAGAGTAGCGGATGAGCTGACTGGGCCGGGCAAAGAACAGATCTCCCGGCACGACCTCAAAGGTCTTGCCGCCCACTTCAAAGGTGCCCTTGCCCGAGACCACCAGATGGATCAGGTAGTGATCCCGGATACCGGGGCCCCAGGTCTGGCCCGGGGCACAGCGCTCCAGACCACAGTTGAAGATGGATAATTCAATATTATTGGTGTAATTCTGCTTGAAGGACTGCTTGTAGACATCTGCCATGATCGTTTCCTCCAGTTGACCGCATTCTTATTCCCAGTATATCATAACTGTATCTGCAAATTCAACAAAAGTACATCCGAAACTTTGTTTTTCGCGCTGAAATTGGATTTTTTGCGGATTCAAATTGCAAAAGAGGGCGGAATGAAGTACAATAAGGCTAACCCAAGTGCATGGAGCCTTCATGCACGGACTTTGCGGAGAACGGTTGTGGAGGAGGAACGGCCATGGCGACCAGTGCAGAACTCAGACGGGAGATCCTTGCGGGGCAGTGGGACGAAGCGCTCTGCACGCTCTATGGCACAGAACCGGCGGTGCTGGCCCGCCAGCGGCAGCGATATGCCGCCGCGCTGGAACAGTTTGAGCTGTACTATGGCCCCGGGCGGCAGGTGCATGTTTACTCGGCTCCGGGCCGGGCGGAGCTGGGCGGCAACCACACCGATCATCAGCACGGGTATGGGCTTGCAGCAGCGGTGACGCTGGATCTGGTCGCAGTGGCATCCCCCAGTGACGACGGTTTTATCCGGGTCAAATCCCGGGGCTTCAACAAGCTGGATGTCATTGATCTGAGCGAGGCCGAGCCTCAGCAGGGCGAGAGCACCCATTCGGCCAGCCTGATCCGGGGCATTGCGGAAGGTTTCCGGGCACAGGGAAAGACGGTGGGTGGCTTCGATGCCTATACCGCCAGCGACGTGCTCCGGGGCAGCGGGCTTTCCAGCTCGGCGGCTTTTGAGATGGGAATGGCGGCCATCCTGAACGGGGAATATGGCTGTGGCCTGACTGCGCCGGAGCTGGCGAAGATCTGCCAGTATGCGGAAAATACATATTTCGGAAAACCAAGCGGCCTGTTGGATCAGCTGACCAGCGCCGTGGGCGGGGTCATCTTTGCGGATTTTGCCGACCCAAAGAAGCCCCGGATAGAAAAGATCCACACGGCAGGGTTGCTCCCGGCAGACATGACCCTTTGCGTGACCGATACCCGGGGCAGTCACAGCGAGCTGACCGGTGAATTTGCGGCCATCCGGCATGAAATGGAATCGGTGGCAGCCTGTCTGGACGGTAAGGTGTTGGGGCAGGTCAAGGAACAGGAGTTCTGGACGGCTCTGCCACGCCTGCGCAAGGCCTGCGGGGATCGTGCTGTTCTGCGTGCGGTCCACTATTTTGAGGAGAATGCCCGCGCATTGGCCCAGCGGAATGCTCTGGTCAGCGGGGATTTCAATGCCCTCCTGCAGCTGATTCTGGAAAGCGGACATGCCTCTTTTGCCCTGTGCCAGAACGTTTACTGCTCCACAGACGTACGGCATCAGGGGCTCTCGGTGGCGCTTGCCCTCAGTCAGACTCTGCTGGAGGGGCAGGGGGGAGCCTGGCGGATGCAGGGCGGCGGCTTTGCAGGGACCATTCAGGCGTTTGTACCCGGTATGCTGACTGCAAAATATCACGACGCGATAGAAAAGGTGTTCGGTGCGGGAAGCTGCTATCTGCTCCGTCTGCGGGAGCAGGGGGCCCTGCGGGTCATTTGAACATCTGGATCCGGCCAAACAAAAAGAGCTTCACACTCCGGCAGAAGCCGGAATTGTGAAGCTCTTTCGTGTTACAGGGAAAAGGACTCAGATACCGCGTTGCTGCTGTTTTTGGCGCATTTCATCCGTGAAACTAGAAACGGCAGAGAAGGTATCATCGTGATAACCGAACCAGTTGGACAGGTTCTTGTAAATGTTTTCTACAAACCGGTAGCCGGAAACAACAACATTGAACAGGAGCAGAGGCACAAACGAGATGGAGATGGAGAGGATCCCCCCCTGAAGGAAAAAATCATCCAGGTGGAGGTTATCCGTAAAGCTGTCCAATGCATCTCCCAGTTCTCCGCCGCCAAAGATCTCCGGCAGCTCTTCTTCCGGAAGCGTTGCATAAGATGCAGGCATACGCAAGTTTTCCATAAAAGGCTCCTTTCAGGTGCTTATAAATTAAGCGGCAGCTAAGGCAGCATTCGCAGTTGTAGCAGTCTCCGTCTGGGTGTTAGTCCCATTATAAATGTCGCGCATATCATTATAGATAGACAAGAATGTGTTAAAGAGAGTTACAGCCTGAATATAAACAGCATAACCAACACATGCTGCACCTACAACAGTACCGACCTTGCCAACTGTCGTTTGATTTGACCAATAATGATGAACAGCACCAGGAATGGTCAAGCCGTCATTGCGCATATTGGTTAAACCATCAAAAGCCATCTGAAAAGTATACTGTCCTGCAAGACGGATGCTGTTTGAAATCACATTGGTAACAAATTGTGCAACGGCAGCCCGATCAATATTCAGCTCAAAAGCGCCGCCAACGGTGTAGACCATTTCATCTTCGGAGAGAACCGCATAGGACGCGGGCAGCTGCATCGTGCTCTGATAGGTAAATTCCATGGTGGAAAACTCCTTTCGTTCGTAAAATCCGCGCAAAGGCGGACGTGAAGCTAATTGGATTATAGCATAATTGCCCAAAAACAACAAGAGAGCGATGAAACCCAAAATGCGAAAGAATTGTGAAGATACTGTGGCCGTTTTGTAAAAAAGAAACGGTTCTGCGCGGAAATATATGGAACGTCCTGCGCGGGATGCGGCGAAAAAATGTTGTGTGAAAATTGAAAAATAATGCAAAAAGAGACGGCGGGCACCAGTTCCTCCGGAAAGGAGGGGCTGGGGCCTGCCGTCTTTGTATGGGGAGAAAAGAAGAAGGAACGTTTTAGCGGTCTGCCGCAGCCGGAGCCCGGTCATACAGTGCTGTCAGATCGGCAATATGCTCGGCCAGCAGACTGGTAAGCGGGGTATCCAGCCGCCACTGCCAGTTGGCTCCCTGGGTGCTGGGGGTGTTGATGCGGGCCTCCGCGCCCAGATGCAGCCAGTCGGCCATGGGGATGATGGCCATATCCGAAACACTGGCAAGGCAGGCGCAGATCATGGCCTCTGTCAGATCCTCGGGCAGGCAGCGCAGGTAACGGCAGGCATAGTGGACATCCTCGGGGCTGGCAGACTGCCGCCAGCCTTCGGTGGTCACATTGTCATGGGTGCCGGTGTAGACCACGCTGTTGTGAGGGTAGGTGTAGGGAAGATAGTTGCCCGGTTCCCGGCTGTCAAAGGCAAACTGCATGATCTTCATGCCCGGATAGCCGCTGGCAGCCAGCATGGTCTTGACCTCTGGGGTCAGGTATCCCAGATCCTCTGCAATGATGCCGCCCTGACCCAGGGTCTCGTGGATGGCATTGATGAAAGCACGATCCGGCCCCTTTTCCCAGTGGCCGCCCGCCGCCGTCTTGTTTCCGGCAGGGATGGCGTAGTAGCTCTCAAAACCACGGAAGTGGTCGATGCGCACGACATCATAAATGGAAGTAGCGTGCTGCATCCGGCGCTTCCACCAGGCAAAATCCTCGGCCTTGTGGCGGGGCCAGTCGTAGAGCGGATTGCCCCAGAGCTGACCGTCTGCCGCAAAGGCATCCGGGGGGCAGCCTGCCACCTGCGTCAGGTGGGTCTGGCCGTCGGTCTGGAAGAGCTCCGGCCGCGTCCACAGATCGCTGGAATCCGGGCTGACGTAGATGGGGATATCTCCTACCAGCTGGATTCCCTTGCTGTTGGCATAGGCTTTCAGGGCGTTCCACTGGGTGTAGAAGAAGAACTGCACCGCCTTGAAATAATCCACTTGCCCGGCCAGACGCTCCCTGGCAGCGGCTACGGCAGCGGGCTGGCGGGTGCGCAGGTCATCCGGCCAGTCACACAGGCCTGCCTGTCCCTGTTCGGCCTTGATGGCCATGAACAGGGCGTAATCGTCCAGCCAGAAGCTCTGTGCCGTGCAGAAGTCTTTGTACTCCACGCTGGCTGCAGCCAGCAGACGGTCAGCGGCTTTTTGCAGCACCACCGGGCGCTGCTGGTAGAGCACGCCGTAGTCCACCGGTCCAACCGGAACCTCAGCGGGAATCTCATCGGCGGTCAGATAGCCCTGCTCGTGCAGGACACGGAAATCGATAAAGTAGGGGTTCCCGGCAAAGGCGGAAAAGCTCTGGTAGGGGCTGTCACCGTAGCCGGTGGGGCCAATGGGCAGGATCTGCCAATAGGTCTGCTTTGCACGGGCCAGAAAATCCACGAACGAAAAGGCTTCTTTCCCCAGCGTGCCGATGCCAAAGGGCCCCGGCAGACTAAAAACGGGCATCAGAATGCCGCATGCTCGCATGGTGAACTCCTCCTTAACCCTTGACAGCGCCTGCAACAACACCCTCAATGATGTATTTCTGGCAGGTCATGTACAGGATGATGATGGGGATGATGGCGATGATGATGCAGGCCATCATGGGAGCCAGTTCCACACGGCCATAGCCGCCGCGGAAGTACTGGATCGCCATGGGGATGGTGCGGTACTTCTTGATATCCAGCACCAGAGTGGGCAGCAGGTAGTCGTTCCAGACCCACATGGTTTCCAGAATGGCGGTGGAGATCATGGTAGGCTTCAGGATGGGGAACACGATCTTGAAGAAGATCTGGATGGGGTTGCAGCCGTCGATCATGGCGGCCTCCTCAATCTCCATGGGAACGCTCTTCATAAAGCCGGTGAACATGAATACAGCCAGACCGGCACCAAAGCCCAGGTAGATGATGCAAATGTTCCAGGGGGTATTCAGCTTGAGGGTATCTGCAGTCTTGGAGAGGGTGAACATGACCATCTGGAAGGGGACGACCATTGAGAACACGATGAGCAGGTTCATAAACTTGCTGAGCTTGTTGTTCACGCGGGTCAGGTACCAGCCCGTCATGGAGCAGCACAGCAGGATGAGGGCCACACTGGAAACGGTAATGACGAGGCTGTAGCCCAGACTGGAAAGGAAGCCCATTTTGATCACGCCGTAGACGTAGTTGGAAAGGCCAGCAAAGGTCTCACTGGTGGGCAGCTGGAACACGGTAGAGGTGGTAAAGGTGCCCTCTTTTTTCAGGCTGTTCAGCAGGATCAGGACGATGGGGTAGATCCACAGCAGGCAAAGCAGGGCCATGATGACGGTGAGAGTGTTATCCCACAACTTTTTCTGTTTAATCATTACTGCTGGACCTCCTTAGAACGGGTGAAGTGGAGCTGCACCAGAGAGATGACCACAACGATCAGGAAGAACACCACAGCCTTTGCCTGGCCGATGCCCTTCCACTGAGCACCGGAGCGGCCATAGAAGGTGTTGTAGATGTTCAGGGCCAGCATTTCACTGGCGTTGGCAGGTTCGCCTGCGGTCAGAGCAACGTTCTGGTCGAACAGCTTGAAGCTGTTGGTCAGGGTCAGGAAGGTGCAGATGGTCACGCTGGGCATGACCATGGGGATCTTGATCTTGAACAGGATCTCGCGGTCGTTGGCACCGTCGATCTTAGCGGCCTCGATCAGGTCGCCGGGCACGCTTTGCAGGCCGGCCACATAGATGATCATCATGTAGCCGATCTGCTGCCAGCACATCAGGATGACCAGACCGACAAAACCGGCCTTGGCATCCAGTGCCAGCAGGGGCTTCTGCAGGTTCGCCAGCACACCGTTGAGCAGGATCTGCCAGATGTAGCCCAGCAGGATGCCGCCGATCAGGTTGGGCATGAAGAACACGGTACGGAAGATGTTGGTGCCCTTGATGCCGCGGGTCAGCACCAGCGCAATGGCAAAGGCGCACACGTTGATGAGCACAGTGCTCACCACGGTAAAGACCGCCGTAAAGCCGAAGGCGTGCAGGAAGGTGGAATCCTGAAATACTGCAATGTAGTTCTGGATGCCTACAAAGGTGGTCTTGGAAACGGTAGTGAACCGCTGGAAGGACAGGTAAACGCCCCAGATAAAGGGCCAGATGAAGCCGATGATAAAGGCGACCAGAGTAGGAAGCACAAATATCGGCCAGTATTTACTAATGGCTTTTTGCATGATATACCTCCTGAGGAAGCTGTCTGATAAAAAAGAAAGGAGGCGGGCGAACTTCTCGCCCGCCTCCCATTTTAGTTCTTAGGGAGATCTCCGGTCAAAGGCTTAGCCGTTGGCCAGCTTGTACTCCTTGGCCCAGCCATCCACAAATGCGGTGACAACGTCGTCCCACTTGCCGGTACCTGCTGCGTATGCAGTCAGAGCGCTGCCCACGCCGTTCTTCCACTCCTCGGAAGGCATGGTGGAGAAGCACCAGTCAACACTGGTCTTACCATCGGCCACATACTGGTTTGCAATGGCGATCAGGGGGTTGGTGGAAGCCTTAGCCTTCTTGAAGGGGATCACGAAGCCCATGTCGTCTGCCATGGCAGAGGTGCCCTTGTCGGAAGTGACACACCAGTACAGGAAGTCCAGAGTAGCCTGAATGTCAGCCTCGGAAGAGGTGTTATTGACACACCAGAAGTTCTCGGAACCGGTGCACAGACCCTGATTCTCCTCGCCGTCCACGCCGATGTAAATGGGCAGCATACCCAGATTGTCATCGCCCAGATCCTTCACATCGCTGTAAGCCCAGGTGCCGTTCTGGTAGAACACAGCCTTCTTGCCCACAAACTCAGCCACAGCGTCGTTGCCGGTCTTGGAAGCCAGCAGCTTGGGATCGCAGGTGGAATCGGTGATGTACAGATCCCAAATCTGCTTGTAGTTGTCCAGATAGGTGCCCTTGATGGCGTCGGTAGAGCCGATGCCGTCTGCCTTGTACTCGTAGTAGATGGGCAGGTTTGCCAGATGGGTCTTGAAGCGCCAGT
>OOCL01001055.1_pt1 | contig 17569 bp, 15 predicted proteins | sample 1671211 | NCBI WGS metagenome assembly OOCL01 (sample SAMN06348133, study PRJEB24527) | human gut metagenome | biome: human gut; feature: ankylosing spondylitis patient; material: feces | host: Homo sapiens | place: China | collected 2015-10 | reverse complement strand
CATCCTCGACCCACTGGCCGATGATGTTGCACAGGATGCGGCGGAAGTAATCGTGACGGGTGTAGCTCAGGAAGCTGCGGCTGTCGGTCAGCATACCCACAAAGTTGCCCAGCAGGCCAAGGCTTGCCAGACGGGTCATCTGATCCTCCATGCCGATCTTGTGGTCGTTGAACCACCATGCAGAACCGTGCTGGATCTTGCCCGGCACCTCGCTGTTCTGGAAGCAGCCCAGAATGGTGCCGATCTGTGCATCGTCGGCGGGGTTCAGGCTGTAAATGATGGTCTTGGGGCACTCGTCGGTGTCGTTCAGGGCGCTGAGCAGCTGTGCGATCTCGCCGCCGCAGGTGGCGGTGTTGATCATGTCAAAGCCGGTGTCGGGGCCCAGCAGGCTGTTCATCTTGCGGTTCACGCCGCGCAGGCAGTTGTAGTGGATCTGCATGGCAATGCCCAGACGATGGTACTGCTTGCCCAGATGGATCAGGATGTAGGTCTGGTACTTCTCAGCCTCTTCCGCGGTGCAGCTCTCGCCCTTCATCACCTTCTGGTAGATGGCGTTCACCTCGTCCTTGGTGGCCTCACGGTAGGGAACATAATCCAGACCATGGTCGGAAGCGCGGCAGCCCATCTCGGCAAAGAACTCGATGCGCTTGGTCAGGGCATCGGTCACGCAGTCGATGCAGGCCAGCTTTTCCTTGCCCACAACGGCAGCCAGCTTAGCCATGTACTCAGCAAAACCGGGCTTGCTGATGTTGAGGGCCTTATCCGGGCGGAAGGAGGGAGCCACGGTGAACTTGATGGTGGGATCTTCCTTGATCTTCTTGTGCCAGTACAGGTCATCGATGGGGTCATCGGTGGTGCCGATGAAAGCCACGTTGCTCTGCTCGATCAGGCCGCGGACGGTCAGTTTGGGATCGTGCTGCAGCTTGTCGTTGCACAGGTTCCACACTTCCTCAGCGGTGTCGCCGTTCAGCACGCCGTCGTAGCCAAAGAAAACGTGCAGCTCCAGATTGGTCCAGTGGTACATGGGGTTGCCGATGGCCATGGGCAGAGCCTCGGCAAACTTCTGGAAGCGCTCGCGGTCGGGCTTGTCACCGGTGATGTACTCCTCGGGCACGCCGTTGGAACGCATCACGCGCCACTTATAATGATCACCGAAGTAGCTGCCGTCCGGGTTGCGGCCGCCCAGCCACACCTGAGCGATGTTCTCAAAGCGGCGATTCTCGTAGATCTCGCGGGGAGGAATGTGGCAGTGATAGTCGCAGATGGGCATAGCAGCTGCATAGTCGTGATACAGATGCTGCGCGGTAGCAGACTGGAGCATGAAGTCCTTATCCATAAATGCTTTCATGGGATTTTAACTCCTTTTCTCTGATGAATTTGTTAAAATTTAGACAAAAACGGGCATGAAATTGCACCTGCTTGGAACGGGCAGGCTGCCTTATCCTTAGTATACCGGAAAATGCCGATGTATACAACTGAAAAACTGCCAAAATTTTACCCTCGGAATTGTATAAACCGCTGGAAATGCGCTAAATGGCCTTTTTTGGACTAAAAACATTGCACAAAACACTTGACTTCTTTGTATACAACAGCATAAAATAGGAACAGAAGATGGCAGGGAAAACGAGAGCCTGCCATGCAAAGCAAATTTATAAAGGAGATCAATAAGATGGAAACTTTGAACTACAAGGTTCTGGAAGGCACTGGCTACAACGGCTACATCCTGAAGGATGCTCCCGTTAAGGTGATGCAGTTCGGCGAGGGCAACTTCCTGCGTGCTTTCGTGGACTATTTCTACGATATTGCAAACGAGAAGGCCGGCTACAACGGCAAGGTCAAGCTGGTGCAGCCCATCAGCAACTTCCCCCAGATGGCAGACTGGATCAACGAGCAGGAGGGCCTGTACACCCTGTACCTGCGCGGCAGCGAAAAGGGCCAGAAGGTGGACGCAAAGCGGGTGATCTCCTGCGTGTCTGACTGCGTGTGCCCCTACATCGATGGCAAGTGGGACGAAGTTCTGGCTCTGGCTCGCTCTGAGGATCTGGAAACTGTTGTATCCAACACTACCGAGGCCGGCATTGCCTACACCAAGGGCGACAGCCAGTTCGATCAGGTTCCCCCCAACAGCTTCCCCGCAAAGCTGACCCGCGTGCTGTTCGAGCGCTACAAGGCTTTCAACGGCGCTGCCGATAAGGGTCTGGTCATCCTGAGCTGCGAGCTGATCGACAACAACGGCAAGGAGCTGCAGAAGTGCTGCAACAACTACGCTAAGGATTGGGATCTGGAGCCCGCCTTCATCGACTGGATGAACACCGCCAACACCTTCTGCTCCACTCTGGTGGACCGCATCGTTCCGGGCCGCATCCGTGACCCGCAGGAGCTGGCCGCTCTGGAAGAGGCCAACGGCTACCACGATACCGCTCTGGACGTGGGCGAAGTGTTCGGCGTCTGGGTCATCGAGGGCCCCGCAGGTCTGGAGGACAAGCTGCCGTTCAAGAAGGCCGGCGTCAACGTCATGGTCGTGCCCGACGTTACCCCCTACAAGAAGCGCAAGGTCCGCATCCTGAACGGCGCACACACCGGCTTTGTGCTGGGCGCTTATCTGGCAGGCTTTGATATTGTCCGTGACTGCATGCATAACGACACCGTGCGCGGCTTTATGAACAAGATGCTGCACGAGGAGATCATCCCCACCCTGCCGCTGGACAAGAAGGATCTGGAGGACTTTGCCTCTGCTGTTGAGGATCGCTTCAACAACCCCTTCGTCAACCACGAGCTGATGAGCATCTCCCTGAACTCCACCTCTAAGTGGAAGGCCCGCAACATGCCCTCCTTCCTCGCTTACATCGAGGAGCAGAAGCAGCTGCCTAAGTGCCTGACCATGTCTCTGGCAGCCTACATCGCCTTCTACTCCAACGATATTCAGGAGCGCACTGCTGACGGCCTGATCTGCAAGCGCCCCGCAGGCAACACCTACAAGATCCAGGACGACGCATGGGCTCTGGACTTCTACTACGCACACAAGGACGACACCGCTGCGCAGCTGGTGCATGCTGTGCTGACCAACACCCAGATGTGGGATCAGGATCTGACGCAGATCTCCGGTCTGGAGGCTGCTGTGCTGGCAGATCTGGAAATGATCCGCACCCAGGGTGCCGAGGCTGCTTACAAGAGCTGCCTGTAAGCTGAAAAATCAACCTACCCGCACAACAAAGGGCTGCTGCTTTGGGCAGCAGCCCTTTTGTGCGATACGATAAGGAGAACAACTATGCCGCAGGCAATTCATATCAGCCCCATCGACAATGTGGTCGTTGCCCTGCACCCCATTGCCAAGGGCACGCTGGTGGAGGTGGACGGCCTTGCCGTCACCGCACTGGAGGATATTCCGCAGGGTCACAAGATGGCAGTCAAGCCCATTAAGAACGGCGAGAACGTCATCAAGTACGGCTTCCCCATCGGTCACGCCACCGCAGACGCCGCCCCCGGTACCTGGATGCACACCCACAACGTGCACACCAACCTGTCCGGCGAGGTGGAGTACAGCTATAACCCCGCCCCGGATCTGGCTCCGCTGCCTAAGGTCGAGCCGGAGACCTTTATGGGCTTCCGCCGTAAGGACGGCCGCGCCGCCATCCGCAACGAGATCTGGATCATCCCCACCGTGGGCTGCGTGAACGATATCGCCAAGAAGATCGTTGCCGACAATCAGGATCTGGTCACCGGCTCCATCGAGGGTCTGTACACCTTCACCCATCCCTTCGGCTGCAGCCAGACCGGCCACGACCACGCACAGACCCGCAAGCTGCTGGCTGCGCTGGTGCGCCACCCCAATGCCGCCGCCGTTCTGGTGCTGCATCTGGGCTGCGAGAACCTGCAGCACGATCAGTTTGTGGAGGAGCTGGGCGAGTACGACCACGACCGCGTCAAGTTCCTGACCTGTCAGGACGTGGAGGACGAGTTTGCCGCCGCCCGCGATATCCTGAAGGAACTGGCTGCCTACGCCGGGCAGTTCGAGCGCCAGCCCATCCCCGTGTCTGAGCTGGTGGTGGGCATGAAGTGCGGCGGCTCGGACGGTCTGTCCGGCATCACCGCCAACCCCACCATCGGCCGCTTCTCCGACATGATGGGCCAGCGCGGCGGCTCTACCGTGCTGACCGAGGTGCCCGAGATGTTCGGTGCAGAGGGCTTCCTGATGGACCGCTGCATCAACAAGGAAGTGTTCGTCAAGGCCGAGCACATGATCAACGGCTTCAAGGAATACTTCATCAGCCACAACGAGGTGGTGTACGATAACCCCTCTCCGGGCAACAAGGCCGGCGGCATCACCACGCTGGAGGATAAGAGCTGCGGCTGCGTGCAGAAGGGCGGCACTGCCCCCATCATGGACGTCATCGGCTACGGCGACCCCGTGGTGACCAAGGGCTTGAATATGCTCTACGGCCCCGGCAACGATCTGGTCTCCGCCACCGCCATGACGGCAGCAGGTGCACACCTGATCCTGTTCTCCACCGGCCGCGGCACCCCGTTCTCCGCTCCGGCTCCCACTCTGAAGATCTCCACCAACACCCCGCTGGCAGAGAAGAAGGGCGGCTGGATCGATTTCAACACCGGTGTCATCGCCGATGGTGAAAAGACCATCGACGAGGCTGCAAAGGATCTGCTGGATCTGGTCATCCGCGTTGCCAGCGGCGAGCAGACCAAGGCGGAAAAGCACGGCTTCCGCGAGATCTCCATCTTCAAGGACGGCGTGGTTCTGTAACTGAAAAAGGGCTGCTGTACGGCAAAATGCGGTACGGCGGCCTTTTTGTGCTTGAAAATACGGAAAGGAAGTGTATTCTATATGATGGGTGCAAATGGCGCAGTATTGCTTTCTCTGCTGATCTATGCGGCGCTGATCTACGGTGCTGTGCGTCTGATCAAGTATTTTATCCGCTACGGCATAGATTACTACTTCCAAAAGCTGGATGTACGGCAGACCGAGCACAAGGAATGACCCGCTGGGGCGACCCGACGGTAATAATAGGAGGCTTTTACTTATGAATCAGATCACCACCCGGTACATCACCGAGAACGGCGCCTGCTACGAGCAGTACGTCATCACCGACCCCGAGGCAAAGACCGCCCTCACCATCACCCCCGAGCGCGGCGGTATGATCACCAGCTTTACGCTGGACGGCGAGGAGTTCGTCTGGACCCGCCGCCCCAATTTCTCGGAGTGCAATCGCCCCCGCTTTGGCGTGCCGGTGCTGTTCCCCAGCTGCGGCAACCCGGATAACGGCGTGCACATCTTTGACGGCAAGGCTTACCCCATGGAGACCCACGGCTTTGCCGACCTGTGCGCATGGGAAGTGGAAAGCGTTGGCCCGGACGGCGTGACGCTGGCACTGGAGTCTACCCCGCTGACCAAGTTCCTCTATCCGTTTGATTTCACCCTGCTGCTCAACTATAATCTGGAGGGCAACAAGGCGCTGGTCAGCCTGACCGTTATCAACGAGGGCGACACGGATATGCCCTTCAGCTTTGGCTACCACCCCTACTTTACCGCTTCCAAGCTGGAGAACGTGGAGTTCGACATCAAGTGCGCCACCTGCTCCGACAACGCCAAGGGCGAGCAGCCCGCCGCCCCGGAAAAGATCACCCTCACTCGCAAGGAGGGCGCAGACAACTCTGTCCGTCTGCTGACCGGTGTGCAGTTCCCCATGACCCTGACCGACAAGGGCAACGGCCACAAGGTGACCGTAGACGCCGACGAGACCTTCGAAAACGGCGTGCTGTGGCAGCAGGATGCCGAGAACTTCGTCTGCATGGAGCCTTGGAACGGCTGGGCAAACAGCGTGAACGAGGACGGCAAGCACGAGGTGCTGGAGCCGGACGAGGCCATGACCAGCGAGTGGAGCATCACCATCGAGAAGGTCTGAGACTGATTTGAAATGCGCGCCGCGCTGCTTTGCGCATAGTCAGCGGAAAAATTATTCTTAATTTGGGGCTCAGGAAAGTCTGCGGACTTTCCTGAGCCCCTTTTTCACGGGAAAGGAGCACTCTTTCTCAGGATGGTGCAAAGCTTTTGATTTCAGTAAAGAAAATTTAGCACGCTGACCCGCAGTGCCGCGCTTTCGCAGAAAGCGGCGCTGCGAATGCAGTTTTCAGCCACGACCCACCTGTGAAAATGGAATACCGGAGCGTCCGCAGACGCTCCGGTATTCCGAAATTATAAATATTTTTTCCTTAGCTTATGCCCAGAGCGCAAGCGGAGGGCATTCAAAATCGTCCAGCTCGGAAATCGGAACGGCTCTTAATGGCAATTGCCGGCACAGCCGCCCTTGTCGGCGTGGCAGGCGTGAGAGCCGCAGCTGTGACCCTCCTCGTGGTCGTGGTGGGTGTAGCGGGCGTTGGGGTCAAAGACCAGCGTGCCGGCAAGGTAAGCCGCCGCGGCGCTGTCGGCCTCGCCGGTGATGCCGCCGCACAGACGGATGCCGGCCTGTGCCAGCGCCATCTGTGCCCCGCCGCCAATGCCGCCGCACAGCAGCACATTTACGCCGTTGCGCACCAGAAAGCCCACCAGTGCGCCGTGGCCCTGCCCGTCGGTGGAGACCACCTCGGCACCGGTGATGCGGCCCTCCTCAGCGGTGTAAAGCTTGAACTGCGCAGAGTGGCCGAAGTGCTGGAATACCTGACCGTTTTCGTAGGGAATTGCGATCTTCATACTAAAAACTCCTTCCTGTGTACGAGATTTTCTATCCCTATTCTAACAGATTGCGCTGAAATAGGGAAGGGCACCTGCGGTTTTTGTGCCTTTTGGGGCGGAAAACATAGCCGGTATGTAAAAATGATATCAGAAACTGCTGCAAAATGTATTATAATAGAGCCCGAAAAGAGGGTACAAGTATGAAAACAAAGCATCGCGGACAAATGTCCGAGTCCTTTCTTACGGCGGTGTTCCTTTCGCTGTCCGGCGGCTTGCAGGACGCCTACACCTATCTGTTCCGGGGCAAGGTGTTTGCCAATGCCCAGACCGGCAATATCGTGCTGCTGAGCGCCAATATCATGGATGGCCGGTGGGACAAGGTGCTGCACTATCTGGTGCCGTTGTGCGCCTTTGCGCTGGGGGTGCTGGCTGCGGAAAAAATGCGGGAGCACTTTCAGGCGATGCAGCGGCTGCACTGGCGGCAGCTGGTGGTGCTGGGCGAGGTGCTGCTGCTGTTTGCGGTGGGCTTTCTGCCCCAGACGCAGAACCTGCTGGCCAACGCCATCGTTTCTTTTTCCTGCGCCATGCAGGTGCAGGCCTTCCGCAAGGTGAACGGCTACGCCTTTGCCAGTACCATGTGCATCGGCGACCTGCGCAGCGGCGTGGAGGCCTTTTGCCTCTGGCGCAAGACCCACGAGCCCCGCGCAAAGGACAGGATGGTGCGGTACTTTGGCATCATATTCCTGTTCGCGCTGGGGGCAGGGCTGGGCAGCAAGAGCGCGGCGCAGTTGGGCGGCAGAGCCATCTGGATCTCCTGCTGCTTTTTGCTGGTCAGCTTTGCGCTGATGTTCATCCGGGAGGAACTGGAAGAGAACCCGGTCATCGAAAAAGATCTGACCGCCATCCGGCAGGAGACCCGGGAGATCGACCGCACCCTGAAGCAGGAGCTGCAGGAGGAGCAGCGGGAACTGAAACAGAGCACCCGGAAATAAGAGAAAGGGGCTGCTGCACCAATGACGTGCAGCAGCCCCTTGCTGTATTGGTTTTATTTGTGTTCCGTGCTCCGTGCCCCGGCCTTGGTCAGCAGCTGCTGGAATTTCCGGGCGGCGGTGTTCAGCGGCCGGTGATGGTCGTACACAAGGCAGATGGAGCGGGAGGGGATGATCTCCTGCAAATGCAGCTGCACCAGCTCTCCGCTGGCCAGCAGGGGCGCTGCCATGGGCTCCGGCATAAAGGCCAGTCCCAACTCGCTTTTGACCAGCGTGAGCATCTGGTCGGTGGTGGCGGCCTCGGTGTCCGGCTTCAGCACCGCGTCATGTTCCAGAAAGAACTGCCGGTAAAAGCTGCGGGTCATGCTCTCTTCGTTCAGGCAGATCAGGGGATAACCGGCCAGTTCCTTCAGATTCAAGGTCTGGCTGGCCAGTGCCGTAAAGGTCTTTCCGCCCACAAGCACCTCATAAAAGGACATCAGCTCTACCATTTTCAGCCCGTTTTCCACCTCTGCGGGGGTGGTCACGATGGCAAAATCTACCTCGCCGTTGCGTACCGCCTGCACCGCCTGCGGGGTGGAGTGGTTGGAGATGCGCAGCCGGATGCCCGGGTACTCGGTGTGGAAAGCGCGCAGCTTTTCCGACAGGTAGATGTTCAAAGCGGTCTCTGTGGTGCTGATGCTGATGGCACCGTGCTCCAGCGTGGCGGTGGCGCTCAGTTCCTCCTCTGCATCCTGTATCTGCACCGCCGCCGAGGCAATGCGGGAATACAGCAGCTCTCCCTCCGGCGTTAAGGTGACGCCCCGGTTGGAGCGGATGAACAGTACGCAGTTCAGCTGGCTTTCCAGCCGGTTCATGGCGTGGGTGATGTTGGGCTGATTATTGCCCAGCACCCGCGCCGCGCGGGTAAAGTTCTGATACTTTGCCACATAGTAAAAGATTTTGTAGTATTCCCAGTCCACATACATGAGTGCGGCCCCTCTTTCCTGTCGGGCTTCCGGCGCGGCCTGCGGCAGAAGCGGCTTTATGCTCTTCTTGTATCATAGCACGGCGCGCCGGAATTGCAAGCGCTTTTTACGGCGCGGCTGTGCCGGATGCGGGTAACAGCCTCTGCAATGTAAAAAACATATTGCTGCTATACACAGGATACTTTTTACATATTCTCTGCATGCTCGTATAATAAACACCGCGAACAGGAAACAAGAATGAAAAAGAAGGTAAATGAAGTTTATGCTGACCGCTGTTACTGGAATCAACTGGGGCGATGAGGGCAAGGGCCGCGTCATCGACCTGCTGGCCGAACATGCTGACATCGTTGCCCGCTATCAGGGCGGCAACAATGCTGGACACACCGTCGTCACCGAGAAGGGCAAGTTCATCCTGAACCTGCTGCCCTCCGGCATCCTGCACCCGGAGGTGACCTGCGTGCTGGGCACCGGTATGGTGATCGACCTCGAGCATCTGGCCGGAGAGATGGAGGCCATTGAAGCGCGCGGCGTGAAGGTGGAGCCGGAGAACCTGAAACTCTCCGATAAGGCTACTATCTCCATGCCGTGGCACAAGGTACAGGATGGGCTGGAAGAGGACCGCCTTGCCAAAAAGGGTGGCGCGTTCGGTTCTACCCGGCGCGGCATCGCCTACGCTTACGGCGACAAGTACCGCAAAAAGACCCTGCGTCTGGGTGACCTTTTGCATCTGGACGAGGAGCGCACCCAGAACCGTCTGCACATGATCCTGGACGCCAAAAACATGGAGCTGGCGGGCTGCTATCATCAGGAGCCCATGAGCTACGATGCCCTGCTGAACTGGTGCAGGCAGCAGGCGGCGTACTTTGCGCCCTTCATCTGTGATGTGGGCGCTTTCTTGCAGCAGGCGCACGACAGCGGCAAGCGCATCGTACTGGAAGCGCAGCTGGGCGCAATGCGGGATATCGACTACGGCATCTTCCCGTTCACTTCCAGCTCCAACACGCTGGCAGCCTACGCGCCGCTGGGTGCGGGCATCCCGAACTGCAAGCTTGACCATGTGGTGGGCGTGCTGAAAGCCTACTCCACCTGTGTGGGCGCTGGTCCCTTTGCAGCAGAGAATGCAATGGGCGAAGCGTGGAACGAAAAGCTGCGCAAGGCCGGCGGCGAGTACGGCGCAGCCACCGGACGTCCCCGCCGGGTAGGCCCCTTTGACTGCGTTGCCAGCCGCTACGGCCTGCAATGTCAGGGCGCGGATAAGATCGCGCTGACCAAGCTGGACGTGCTGAGCAGCATGAAGCAGATCCCGGTCATCACCGGTTACAAGCTGGACGGCGTGGAAGTCCCCCGCTTCGACACCCTGTCCGACCTTGACCGTGTGCAGCCGGTAGTCACGCTGCTGCCCGGCTGGAACAAGGATATCTCCGGCTGCCGCAGCTGGGCAGAGCTGCCCAAGGAAGCCAAGGCCTATGTGGAGTTCCTTGAAAAGCAGCTGGGGCACGAGATCCAGTTCGTTTCCACCGGCGCGGAGCGCGAAAAGTTTGTGCTGAAGGGAGAATGGCTGTGAGACATTTTATTGAGCCCGGCAGCTTTTCTCTGGCCGAGCAGCTGGCACTGCTCGACCTTGCCGACCGGATGGAGGCTGACCCCGCGCCCTACGCCCACCTGTGCGATGGCCGCATTCTTGCCACTTTGTTCTACGAGCCCAGCACCCGCACCCGCCTTTCCTTTGAGTCGGCCATGCTGCGGCTGGGCGGCAAGACGCTGGGCTTTGCCGGGGCGCAGCTTTCCAGCGCCAGCAAGGGCGAAACAGTGGCTGATACTGCCCGTGTGGTGAGCAACTATGCAGACGTCATTGCCATGCGCCACCCCAAGGAGGGCGCACCGCTGCGGGCGTCCATGTATGCGCGGGTGCCCGTCATCAATGCAGGCGATGGCGGCCACGCCCATCCCTCCCAGACCATGATCGACCTGATGACCATCCGCCAGCGCAAGGGGCGGCTGGATCATCTGACCATCGGCTTCTGCGGCGACCTCAAGTTCGGCCGGACGGTGCACTCCCTCACCGCCGCGCTGAGCCAGTTCGAGGGCAACCGGTTCGTGTTCATCTCGCCGGAGGAGCTGCGCATCCCGCAGTACGTCAAGGACGAGACCCTGACCCCGCTGCATCAGAACTACAAGGAGACCGCCGACCTTGAAGCTGAACTGCCCGGTCTGGACGTGCTGTACATGACCCGCATCCAGAAAGAGCGCTTTTTCAACGAAGAGGACTACCTGCGGTTGAAAGGCTGCTATGAGCTGGACGAAAAGCTGCTGCAGCAGGCACCGCCCACCATGCCGGTGCTGCATCCGCTCCCCCGCATCGACGAGATCAAGCCGGACGTGGACAACGATCCCCGCGCCGCTTATTTCGATCAGGTGCATAACGGTGTGTATATCCGCATGGCCATTATACTGGCGCTGCTGGGCATCCCCGATCCGCTGACCGGGAAAAAGGTACTGGAAAGTATATAAGTTGGAAACAGGGCTGCTGCACAAAACCTCGTGCAGCAGCCCTGTTTTTGTGTCTGGTATTTTTGCAGGCTCGCCTTTATGCCCCTCCCGTGAAAAGGCAATTCTGGAAAATCCGCGTTTGCGCAGCAATGAAAGCCCCAGTGGGGCTTTTAAGTGGTAGAGCGGTCTGCGTTAGCAGATGGAGGGGTTTTGCCCCGACAAGCTCCGCAGATTTTCCAGAATTGCGAAATTATAAATAATTCTTCCGCTGAATATGCGCAAAGCAAACGCGGCGCGCATTCCCAATCGTCCCGCTATCCCCGCAGCGGCGGATCTGGCACAAAAATCATGGTGCCCCGGGCAGAAAAAAGCAGCTGCGGCATCATGCAGCTGTACCCCAGCCACAGCACCGCCAGAATGCACAGCAACAAGATCACCCTGCGCAAAAGCACCGGATGCCGGGCGGGGGAATAGCGTTTTCTGCGGTCACGCTGCATAGGCTGCGCCCTCCTTTTTCAAGGCTCTGCCCAGCTTATGCCGCAGCAGAAAGAATTGTGCACAAGCGGGGTTTGTGGTAAGATAACAGGGAAGAACCACGGAGGAACTGCTTATGCTGACCATTACACTGCTGGGCACGGCTGCCACCATGCCGCTGCCGGAGCGCGCCCTGACCGCCGCTGTGGCAGAGTGCGGCGGGCACAGCCTGCTGCTGGACTGCGGCGAGGGCACCCAGACCGCTGCCCGCCGCGCCGGGGTGAACCTGATGCGCGCGGATGCCATCTGTCTGACCCACTACCACGGAGACCATATCTTTGGTCTGCCCGGGCTTTTGCAGACCCTTGGAGCGCAGGGGCGCACCCGCCCGCTGACGCTGCTGGGGCCGGAGGGGCTTTTGGAGGTCTGGCGGGCGGTATATGCCCTGACCGGGCCGCTGCCCTACGCGGTAAAACCGCTGATCTGCCGCGCTGGGCAGCCTGTAGCGCTGGATGCTCTTTCGGATGGATGGCCCGCCGGGGCAACGCTGCAGCCGGTGGCAACAAAGCACCGGGTACGCAGTCTGGGCTACCGGCTGGAGTTGCCCCGGGCGGGTAGGTTCGACCCGGAAAAGGCGCGGGCACTGGGCGTACCGGTGACCCAGTGGCGGCTTTTGCAGCGGGGACAGGCTGTCCCGCTGGCAGAGCGTATGGTGCAGCCCGCCGAGGTGCTGGGCGCACCCCGTAAGGGGCTGCGGTTCGTCTTTTCCGGCGACAGTGCGCCCTGCCCGGCGCTGGAGCAGGCGGCGCAGGGGGCAGACCTGCTGCTCTGCGATGCCACCTATGCCCTGCCGGAGCAGCAGGAACAGGCGGCGCAGTGGGGGCACAGCACCTTTGGCCAAAGCGCGGCGCTGGCGGAAAAGGCCAGGGCAAAGCGGCTGTGGCTGGTGCACTATTCCCCCATGATCACCGACCCGGAGGAGCAGCTTGCACAGGCGCAAAGCATCTTCCCGGCGGCAGAATGCGGCTTTGACGGCAAACGCATCACCCTGCATTACGAGGAGAACGAGGAATGAAGCTGACACTTGACCCCGGGGCAGCTGCCCTGCTGGACGCCCTGCACGCGGCGGGCTACGCAGCCTATGCCGTAGGCGGCTGCGTGCGGGACAGTCTTTTGGGGCGCACCGCCCACGACTGGGACCTGTGCACCAGCGCCCTGCCGCAGCAGGTGATGGAGTTGTTCGGGGCAGAGCAGTGCATCCCCACCGGCTTGCAGCACGGTACGGTCACCATCAAATACGGTGGGCAGCTATATGAGACTACTACCTTCCGCACCGAGGGCAGCTATACCGATGGACGTCACCCGGACGAAGTGCAGTTCGTACCGGACGTGCGGGAGGATCTTGCCCGGCGGGATTTTACCATCAACGCCATGGCGTATAATGAAGCCGAGGGTCTGGTAGACCCCTTTGGCGGGCAAAAAGACCTGCAGAACGGTCTGCTGCGGGCGGTGGGTGAGCCGCAGCAGCGGTTTACCGAGGATGCACTGCGCATCCTGCGGCTGTACCGCTTTGCCGCAAGGTTCGGCTTTGCGCTGGATGCAGCCACAGCCCGGGCGGCGCGGCAGCTGGCGCCGCATTTGGACTGCATCTCTGCCGAGCGCATTCAGGAGGAACTGGCAAAGCTGCTGGCTGCCCCGCAGCCGGGGGCGTATCTGGAACCCGCCGTACTGGCGGTGGTGCTGCCGGAGCTGACCCCGGCGGCGCTTGAAGCCGCAAAGCCGGTGGTGGATGCCTGCCCGGCGGGAGAGGAAAACCTGCCGGTGCGCTGGGCGGCGCTGCTGGGTGCGCTGGGCGAGACCGATACCCGCCGGGTGCTCAAGCGGCTGCGCTGCTCCAACGCCTGCATCGAGGAGACTGCCGTGCTGGTGCGGGAAGCGGCAGAGCAGGGCGTGTGCGGGAGCTTTCTCCTCGGACACGAATCGGGCCATTCCATCGCCCGCCCTACTGCCTGCGGCAGCAGGGTCCCACCCCAGCGGACGGTCCTCAGAGGAACTCCCGGCCCACCTGTCTCGGCTCCGGGGCAGGAGAAAGCTCCCGGCACCCCCTCCAGCTTCCCTTTCCAACGCTGTCACCTCATCCGTGAGCGCGTTGGAGCATTTCAGTTTGCGCAGAGCTTTGCGGGCACCGGCTTCACCCAGCGGCCAGAGAAGGGCCGCCAGCCGGGCGGGCACGTTCTCCGCCGTCGGTTCGATCCGGTCGATGGTACGGCAGAGTTCCGCAAACCGTTCCGGCTGTTTTTCCGGTTCCAGCTCCGGCAGGACAACGGCCAGAACGGCGGGTTCCAGATAGCTTCCGGGCCGGGGGGCCGCCAGCAGCTTGAGCAGTTCCTCCTGGATGCGCTCCGCCGAAACGCAGTCCAGATGCGGCCCCAGCGCCCGGGCAGCAGCACCGGTGGCTGGGTCGATGGCGAAGCCGAACCGGGCCGCGAACCGGTAGAGCCGCAGGATGCGCAGCGCGTCCTCCTCAAAGCGGCGTTCCGGCTCCCCCACCGCCCGCACGAGATGGGCGGCAAGGTCGTCCCGCCCGCCAAAGGGGTCGATGAGCCCTTCCTCGGCGCTGTATGCCATGGCGTTGATGGTGAAATCCCGCCGGGCAAGATCCTCCCGCACATCCGGCACAAAGCAGACGGCATCCGGGTGGCGGCCATCGGAATAGGCCCCCTCGGTGCGGAAGGTCGTTGTCTCATAGAGCCTGCCGCCCTGCTTCACCGTCACGGTGCCGTGCTGCAGGCCGGTGGGGATGCACTTTTCCTCCCCGAACAGCGCCATCACCTGCTCCGGGCGGGCGCTGGTGCAGAGGTCCCAATCGTGGGGGTCCAGCCCCAGCAGGCTGTCCCGGACACAGCCGCCCACAGCGTAGGCCGCATGGCCCGCCCCATGGAGCGCATCCAGCAGCAGGGCTGCACCCGGGTCAAGTTTGATCGTTGTCATGTTGCTTCCTCGTCATATTGCAGGATGATCTGTTTGCCGTCAAAGCCGCACTCCGCCGCCGGGAATACCGCCTGCGCATTGGGCAGGGCGGCTTCCGGTTCAAGGATCATGGGCGAATAATGCATCAGCCAGAACCGGCGCACGTCAGCCTTTTTTGCAATGGCCGCACCCTGCGCAAAAGTGCTGTGCCCCCACTGCTTTGCCTGCGCCTCCTGCTCGTTGTCGGGGTAGGTGGCATCGCAGAGGAAAAGGTCGGCGTTCTGCGCGGCCTGTTCCAGTGCCGGGCAGGGAGCGGTATCACCCGAGAACACGAACCGCAGACCCCGGCGTGCCGGGCCCAGCACATCCGCAGGGGCGACCACCGCCCCGTTTTCCAGCGGGATGCTCTGGCCCCGCTGGAGCAGTTTCCATGCAGGCACCGGAACGTTCAGCGCCCGGGCCTTTGCAGGGTCAAAGCGGCCCGCCCGGGGCAGGTCGAGCCGGTAGCCCCGGCTGGGCACCCGGTGCCGGGTGCGGAAAGGCGTAAGCTGCGCCCCCGCAGGCCAGCCGGAGGAGAGGGTGGTCAGGTCGATGGGGTCTGTGTCCAGCTGCACAGCCCTGACCGGGTACGGCAGCGGCCCGGCCAGGGTGCGCAAGGCGGGCCAGATTTCCCCCAGCCCCTCCGGGCCGTAAAGGGTCAGCGGGCGCTCCCGGCCCTGACAGCCCAGCGTCTGCAGCAGGCCCGGCAGGCCGAAGATATGGTCGCCGTGATAGTGGGTCAGGCAGATGGCATCCAGCTTCATCAGGTTGACCCCGGCGCGGCGGGCCGCCGCCTGCGTGCCCTCGCCGCAGTCAAACAGCAGGGCATGGCCCCCGCATTCGGCCAGCGCGGCGGTCAGGGCACGGTCCGGCAGGGGCATGGTGGCCGCCGTGCCCAGCAGTGTAATGGTCAGCATAACAGTTCCTCCGTGATTTGTCGGTAACAGTGTACCACATTTTGCGCCCGCACACAATCGGCACAGCCCGGCATAGGATGGCGCAGAGCTTTTATGCAAGGGGAGGTTTGACCATGCAGCGCAAAAAAGTTCCCGCTGGGCATCACCGCTTCGGGCTGGCCCGGCTTGTTCTGGTCCTGGCACTGCTGTTTCTCGTCGTGGCACTCACCGCCGGGCTGGCGGGCTGCCTGTTCCAGCCCGTACTGGCCGCCCGGGGCACGCTGCTGTTTCTGCCGGGGTAATAGAAAGAAAAAGCGGAATCGTTCCATCCTTGCCTGAGAGAACGATTCCGCTTTGTGCTATTTTATTCTGCCGTTTTCAACTGCTGTGCTTTTTTCCACGCGCGAATGGCTTCTCCGTAGGAGATTTGCTCATCCGGCTTGAACTGCTCCGTATGCTCTTCATCAGGCAGCTCCATCAACTTGTTTTCCAAGGCCCACTGTGCAGCCTGCTGTGCCGCTTCATCATTTAGGCCGATGTCCTCATACATTGCATTTACATTCGGTACAGGCTCTCCTGCATTCCTCCAGAGCAGTTCCGCCAGCCGGATCCTGTTTTGGGGAATTGCCGCCCCACTGGGCAGCAGATATTTCAGATAGAGCTCTGTTCCGAGCTGATGCGCCTGATAGGCCAGTACAACAGCCGAAATTCCCACTGCGCCGATCATTGCGGCACTGCCCAGCAGTTCGGTTTCTCTGGCATTTTCTGCGCTTTCGTACATTGCCTCTACGGTCACATCTGCCGTCGGCATGGGAAAACTCATGGTCTGGCTGGTGTGTGCTACATCAGGGTCTCCCATCAGTGCCGGATCACTGATGTTCCACTGCGCAAAGACCATTCCTTCCGGTGCCGCATTTGCCGCAACCGTAACCATTGCGCCCGCAGGGATCTTTCCGATCTGGGTCGTACCCTCTTTTTTCAGCTCCACATTCTTTGTGATATCCACAGTCGTTCCATTTTCCACAACCGTCACACGCACAAGAGAACCGTCTTTTTCCGTCAGAGTATACTCTTTGGCCGTATCAGTATCAGGGTCAGGGGTAGGGGTAGGGGTAGGCTCAGGCTTAGGCTCAGGCTTAGGGTCAGGCTTCACCTCGCTCCAATGTGCGTAAACCGTCACATCTTCCGTAATTGCCTGGTTGAAATTAAACAGTTCGCCGCCATTTTCTTGTGTATACCAACCTTCAAACCGGTAACCGTCCGCTTTCGGATCATCGGGCGGGGTGACAGTTCCTCCATGCTGCACCACTTTGCTGGTTCCCTCTGCCTTACCGCCGCATTCAAAGCTCACAGTAGGGGCATAATGAAATTCCTTCGGATTATTCAACATGGGATTCATGTTTCCAATCTCGTCTGTGTAAGAAAAATCATCGCCCGTATACGAAATTTTCTTCTTCATCAGTTCATCCCATTGCGCCTTCGTTCCCGTATAATGCAGTATCTCTAATTGTTTTTTTACATTATATCCATAGTAAAATGCCCCATGTTCAATCACTTCAATGCTCTGCGGAATCGTCAACTCTTCCATACTCATGCAAAATGTGAACGCATTCTCACCAATCGAACGAACTGAATTTCCAAGATTCACCGTTGTCAATTGGGAACAATAACCAAACGCACCTGTTCCAATTGAGATAATTGAATCCGGAAGTTTCACCGTTTTCAACTCATCGTGGCCAGCAAATGCACCATTTCCAATCGAAGTCACAGAATATTCCTTCCCGTCCGAAGTCGCGGTCGAAGGGATCTCTACATTCGCTGCCGTAGCTTTGGGATCAAACCCCGTCAATTCCACGGTGCTATCATTAAGCGGCATATAGGTATAAGTATTACCGTCTACCTCTTCCGTAAATTTCGTAAAAGGTTTTTTCGCTGGCTCTGCCGCAAATGCAGACAGGGGCATCAGCCCTAAAACCATTCCCAGAACCAGCAAAATACTGGTAAGCCTTTTCAATTGTTTCATCCCAAAAATCCTTTCTCTGCATTTTCAACAAAAAT
>OOCL01001044.1_pt1 | contig 17848 bp, 12 predicted proteins | sample 1671211 | NCBI WGS metagenome assembly OOCL01 (sample SAMN06348133, study PRJEB24527) | human gut metagenome | biome: human gut; feature: ankylosing spondylitis patient; material: feces | host: Homo sapiens | place: China | collected 2015-10 | reverse complement strand
AGAGCGCCGCCCTGTCACGGCGGAGGTCACCGGTTCAAGTCCGGCCGGGGTCGCTCGAACAGATTCCTGTTCATGGCTCTGTAGCTCAGTTGGTAGAGCGAACGACTGAAAATCGTTAGGTCAGCGGATCGATGCCGCTCGGAGCCACCATGGCTTGAAACCTCGGAAATCTCCGAGGTTTCTTTGTTTTTGCCCACACGTATGACGATTGCGGCCGTATGTCTAGCGCCAAGCCACTGATGCCGGCTGTTGGTTGAATACGCGCTCGCATTGCGGGTAAGCCCCCTAAAATGGTCGACGCAAGTCATGTTGACTTGCGAGTTACTGAGAAATGACTAAGAAAACCTCCGTTAGAGGGGGAGTCTGTCTGCTGTTTGGCTACACTGGAACACCGTAAGGCAGTAACAATGGGGGTTTGTGGGCAGAGTTATGCCGTAACCCCGTTAAGGGAGTATTCGCTGGGGTGACGGCATGGAAGTGCTTCTGGTCGGCAACACCGACTTCATTACCAAGCAGTGGATTCAGCATGCCTTTCCCCGAGACCATGTGGTGATAGCGGAACGAGAAGGCACCGTAGACGGCAATGACCGTCTCAGAATCGTCAACATGTCTGACGCCAACACCCTTGCCGAAACTCTTACCACATACGAATTCGATCGCATCGTATTCTTTTCCGAAGGCCTCACCCCGCGAAGTGAGCGTGACGGCGATCTCGGATATCTTCGCAGATTGCTGCACGCCATACGTAACAGATCCACGCAAATGCTGATGGTATGCGGACCGGAATCCGAATTCACCTATCCGGAAAACGCCGACGTACGTGATACCAGCAAAAGTCTGATGTCTCGAGCGTCGGAAGAACTCTGCCTGTATTACGCGCGCACCTACCGTCTGGAAGCGAAAATCATTCGCTGTCCATACTTGTATGCACCCGAGCGCAATGGAGCAACCGCATATTTCGGCAGACTGTTCGAACAGGCATCGGCAGGGTCGATCTCATTCTGCGAACGCAAACAGCAACAGACATGCTTTCTCTGCGCCGACGATCTTGCCGAACTGATCTACCGCATGTTCGACGATTGGACCGCCGAAAGCGAAATCTTCCATGTGCCCAACGTGTTCGACTTCACATACGGTGATTTGGCTGATGCGATCAGCGTGGCATTTCCCGGATTATCGGTGACTTTTGGCGAAGACAGACCCCAACATTACCCAGCAGACGATCATGTGCTGCGATTACACTATGGCTGGTCGCCGCGATATTCGCTCAAACAGGATCTTCCCCCTGTGCTTCAGCGCTGGAAAGAAGCGCGTGCTCAGGAACAATCCAAGAAGCACCCGGTCTGGGATTTTCTACGCAACCATTCGAAACCATGGATCGCATTCGAAATCTGCGTCACGTTCATACTGGAGGAATTGCTTCGCACCGCGGTACAAGGCAACAGTCAGCTGGGAACCGTGGATTTGCGCCTGTTTTTCGTGGTGATCGTCGGCACGATGTACGGACTGAACGCAGGCGTGTTCGCGGCCGCGCTCGCATGTGCCGGCATGGCGTTGTCGTATGCATCGAAGGGCTCTTCATTCGCTCCGCTGTTTTACGATACGTCGAACTGGATTACGTTTGTGGTGTATTTCGTTGCCGGCGCAGTATGCGGGTATGTGCAGCTGCGTAATCGCGAAAACCTGCGATTCATGCGTGACGAAAACAGTTTGCTGCGTGAACGACTTGCGTTCCTGCGTGACCTGTACCACGATGTGCTCGATGATCGTCGTATGTTGCGCGGGCAGATTATCGGCAGACGCGACAGTTTCGGCAAAATGTATGCGATGACCCGTGAATTGGACGAAGTGCAGCCTCAAAAGCTGTATCGTGCGGCCATTCGCATTATGCAAGATACGTTGGGCGGCGATAGTTTCGGTATTTACCGAATCGATAATGGTGGTCGTTTCGCGCGTTTGATGGCCGCAAGCCCGCAGACTGAATCTTTGTTCAGCAAATCGGCGTTGCTTGAGAATTATGCCAACGTTGTCATTGCTTTGGATCATGGCGGATTGTGGGTAAACCGCAATCTCGAACAAAACCTTCCGATGTATGCGGCAGGCGTGCATGCCGATGGCAAGCTGGCCGTGGTGATTGTGCTTGCCAAAGCTCAGCCCGACCAAATGAATCTGTACTTCCAGAATCTGTTCACCATCATGTGCGGCTTGGTGGAATCCGCTATGGTGCGTGCTTTCGATTATGAGAATGTTGCACGGCATGCGATGCTGGTGCCCGGCACTGAATTCTTGAACACCCAGGCGTTTCTGCCTAAAGTGTTGGCTGCAAACGAACTCAAGCACGACCATATGGGCGATCACCTGCTGCTGCGTGTGGATGATGCTTGGCAAGACAATGGCAGCCGTCTCATGGGAGCCATTCGCCAAACGGATGAGGCCGGTGTGCTGCAGGACGGCAATGTGTATGTGCTCATGAACCAGGCCGGCAAGCATGAGCTGCCTATCATCAACAAGCGTTTGGCCCAAGCTGGATTGCATGTGACACGCGTTTCCGGGCAAGAGGAAGATTCGTTGCTGACTGAGGCTTCGGAACAAGTGGCTGTCGAATCGCAAGCGGATGAAACGCTGCACAGGAACGTTGCGCCGAATGATTCTGCATCGCATGAAGGCGGCACAGTGTGAACGCGACGGTGATGGCGATGCTGCTTATCGTCATACATGTGCTGGTATGCGTGCTGATGTGCGTATTGTCTCGCGTTGGCGTGCTTCGCGTGGAGGGGCGGCTGCTTCCTTTCATGCTGCTGGTGCCATTGTGGGGGCCGTTATGCGTGCTGATGCTGCATACGCGCACGCTGATGCGCGCTGGCGAGCACACGGCTCCGGGGCTTGAGCAAATGCGTGTGGATGATGAGGAACGTCGAAGCATCCTGGTTGAGGAACGAGCTGATTTCGCCAATACCGTGCCGTTGGAAGAGGCACTGATCGTCAATGATTCGAGTCAGCGGCGCAGTCTGGTGATGTCCATTCTCAACGACAATCCCAGCCGTTATATCGATGTGCTGTCGCAGGCCCGACTGAATGAGGATGTGGAAGTCGTGCATTACGCGGCTACCGCCTTGGCACAGATCAGTGCCAAGGAAGATCTTGCATTGCAGCGCTGCCGCAACGATTATCTGCAGCATCGAAATTCCGAAACGATGTTGGAACGCTATTGCGATGCGCTGGAACGATATATCAATTCCGGTATTGCGCAAGGATACGCATTGCAGTTGCAGAAGCAGCGATATGCCGAAGTATTGCAGGAACGACTTTGCCAACATGGCGATTATCACGTTGCGTGCCGTCTTGCGCAAATGCAGATTGATCTTGGACTCTTTGATGATGCCGCGCACACCATTGACGGCGCTATGGAACGGTGGCCGGATCAAGGCGATGTATGGCTGATGCGTCTACGACTCGATGCCGCACGCAATGATGGCGATGCGTTGCGCCACACCGTTCAGCAGATCGAAAGCAAGCATATTTATCTCGGTGGCCAAGGAAGACGCACGCTGCGGTTCTGGACTGGAGCCAAGGAGGCTGAACGCGCATGATCAGAGGATTCCTGTCAGACGTGTTGGCCAAGTGGAAGCGATTCCGCTGGCAAGGTCTGGTCAAGGTCTGGGCTGTGTTCATGGCCATCGCATTGGTGTTGCTGGTGGAAAGCTTGGGCGTGCATTACGGTGCCACGCGGTTCGACATTACGTATTTGGATCGAAACAAAGCCATTCCTGCTGCCAATGCCATCGCTGGCGAAAAAGCTACGAATCTGTTGGTGGTCGACAGTTCGCAGGAGGGTGTCAGCGATGCCGAAGCCATGCTTGACCAGATTCTGCTTGATATGAAAGTCCCCACCACTACGGTTGACGTGGCTGACGAAAACGCTGAATTTCCAGCGTTGACTCACTACAGCACCATAGTGGTGGCCATGCCTAATCTCGACCGTCTGGGCGAGCATGTGCTGCAAATCATGCAATGGGCCAAAAAGGGCGGTGGCGTCATGTTTGCCATGACTCCCGAAAAAACCGGCTATTTGGATGTGATCGGCCCGCAAATCGGCATTGAATCGTCCACATACGAATATGTGGCGACTGAGGGCATTACACCGTCCGAGGATTTTATGTTGGGTGGCGGTCAGACGTACACGTTCAGTGACCCGTTCAAATCGTCGCTGAGCGTCGCATTGGATGATCGTGCACAGGTGGAAGCGGTCAGCAGCAATGGCAGAACGCCATTGGTGTGGAGGAACGCGGTGGAGTCAGGAACAGCTGTGATGTGCAATATCGGCATTTACGGCAAGGTGTTTCGAGGATTTTACGCTTCGGCGTTCAGCCTGCTCGGTTCTGCCACGGCCTATCCGGTGATCAACAGCGCAGCGTTCTACTTGGATGATTTTCCCTCTCCGGTACCGTCCGGCAATGGCAAATACATCAAACGTGACTACAACATAAGTATTGCTGAATTCTATTCTCAAGTATGGTGGCCGGATTTGGTGCGTCTTGCGGAACGGTACGGTATTCGTTTCACCGGTGTGATGATTGAGAGTTACGGCGATGACACCAAGGACGATCCGGTACGACAGACGGACGGCGCACAATTCGAGTATTATGGGGGATTGCTGCTTCGGCAAAACGGCGAAATCGGATATCACGGGTACAACCATCAGCCGTTGGTGTTGCCGAATACGGATTACGGCAACGAATACACGTACGTGCAATGGCCGAATCGCAGAGCCATTGTGGCATCATTGCAGGAACTGATCGCATTCCAGAAAGACGTATTGCCGGCCGCAACATCGTCGGTATACGTGCCGCCGTCGAATATCCTCTCCCAAGAGGGACGAAAGATCATAGGCGAGGATGTGCCGCAGATTCGCGCCATCGCCAGTACGTATATGCCTTCCGACAGTTCCTTGCCGTACATACAGGAGTTCGGTGTTGCGGCCGATGGCGTGGTGGAGGCTCCACGTATCGTGTCCGGCGGCATGGTGGGCGACACGTACATGCGTCTTGCCGCGGTTTCCGAACTGAACATGCACTATGTGAGCACGCACTTCATGCATCCCGACGATCTGCTTGATGAAGATCGTGGAGCGAAAGAAGGATGGAAGAAGTACTACCAGGGATTGGAAAACTATCTTGACTGGCTGGAATCGTCGGCACCGTCCATTCGTATGCAGACAGGCACGGAATGTGCCGCAGCCATCCAACGTTTTTCGGGATTGACCGTTTCGATGGAAACGTCCGACGATAGTTGGGATCTGAAACTTGGCAACCTCACCGATCAAGGATGGCTCATGTTCCGTGCCAACAATGGCACGCCTGGCAGGGTTCGTGGCGGAAGCCTCACCAAGCTGACCGGCAACTTGTATCTGCTCAAAGCCACGAACGCCACGGTTCATATCAAACGCAAGACTGGGGGAGAGGCATGAGAATCTGCCTGGTTTTGGAAGGATGCTACCCGTACGTGCATGGTGGAGTGTCCACGTGGATGCACAGTTATATCGAAGCGATGAAAGAGCACGAGTTCGTATTGTGGGTGATCGGCGCCAAAGCCGAAGACCGCGGCAAATTCGTATATGACCTGCCCGACAATGTGGTGGAAGTGCATGAGGTGTTCCTCGACGACGCCTTGCGTCTGAGCGGTGAACGAGCGCAAGTGTCGTTCACCGAAGAGGAATTGCGGTCATTGCGCGAACTGGTGAATCTTGGCAGCCCAGACTGGGATGTGCTGTTCAACCTGTTCCACACCAGAGGCGTGCATCCGCTGTCGTTCCTGCAAAGCCGTGAATTCATCGACTTGTTTACGAAAATCTGCATGGAGGAATATCCGTATGTGGCCTACGCCGACGCTTTCCATACCGTGCGCTCCATGTTGCTGCCGGTGTTGTACTTGATGGACTGCGAAGTGCCGGAAGCGCAGATCTACCATGCGATTTCCACTGGATATGGCGGATTGTTGGCCTGTTTGGGCGGTTCCATCAACCATGCGCCGGTATTGCTTACGGAACATGGCATTTACACGCGCGAACGTGAAGAGGAGATTATTTCCGCCGAATGGGTGTCGCCCGCTTTCCGGCCGCGTTGGATCCGTTTCTTCTACATGCTTTCGGAACAGATCTACCATCGTGCGTGGCGCATCACCAGCTTGTTCGGTCGTGCCCGTCTTATCCAAATTGGCATGGGTGCGCCCGCCGATGCCTGCCAGGTGATTCCCAATGGCATTCAATACGAACGTTTCTGCGATATTCCTTTCAAACCCGACGACGGTTGGGTTGATATCGGCGCGGTGGTGCGCATGGCGCCCATCAAAGATGTGAAAACCCTGATTCACGCGTTCCATGAGCTTTCCTCTCGCGTTGACAATGTGCGCTTGCATATTCTCGGCGGTGTTGACGATCAGGAGTATGCCGACGAATGCTATGAGCTTGTGGAACAGTTGGGTGTGCGCAATCTTGAGTTCACCGGCCGTGTGAACGTGGTCGAATACATGCGCAAGCTTGATTTCACCGTGTTGACCAGCATTTCCGAAGGCCAGCCGCTGTCGGTGCTGGAATCGTTTGCAGCCGCACGCCCCTGCGTGACCACTGACGTCGGCTGCTGCCGTGAGCTTTTGGAAGGCGAGGAAGGCGACGATTTCGGCACGGCAGGCTTCTACGTGCCCCCGATGTACCGCGAGGGCCTGAGCCGAGCCATGGAACGCATGTGTTCCAGTCGCACGCTGCGTGAGACCATGGGGCAGATTGGCCGTAACCGTGTGAACGCCTATTACCGGCATGAGCGCATGCTTGACGATTATCGCAAGCTGTATAGCGATACCGCGGATCAGTTCGGATTGAATCAGTTCGGATTGGAGCGCTGATATGGCCGGTATTGGATTTGAACTGAAGAAACTGTTCCACCGTAGAGGCTTGATGGCGATGCTGCGAGCCTACGGCTATGCCGGCGTGATTTGCGCTGGTCCGATGCTGTTGGGTGTACTCCTGCAGTTCGGCGTGCTGATCGTGAGCAGCTGGTGGCAGGTGGGCCGCCCCGACCGCGATCTGCTCGTATGCATGATCACCTACACGCTGCTTGCCTCGTTGGTGTTGACGAGTTTTCTGTCGATGCCGGTCACCCGTTTTCTGGCGGATATGTTGTTTGATCACGATGAGAAGATGATTCTGCCGTCGTTCTGGGGGTCTACTGGCATCATGCTGGTGGTGGGCGCGGTGTTGTACACGGTGTTTCTGCTGTTTTCCGGTGCCACGTTGATGCAGGGCGCGTTGTGTTTGTGGCTGTTTCTTGAAATGATCGTCAACTGGAATGCGATGAGCTATTTGACGGCCATCAAGGATTACAAAAGCATTCTGTATTCTTTCGTGGCTGCGGTGTTGGTGGCGTTCGTTACGTCATGCGTGTTGCTTGCGTTGGCCTGCCCTCCTGTGGAGTCGCTGTTGTTCGCAGTGGTGCTTGGCTATGGTGTGATGCTGGTGTGGGATGTGCTCTTGTTGCATCGTTATTTTCCGCAAAGTCGTAAGCATCCGTGGCTGTTTTTGCAGTGGGTCGATCAGTTTCTGCCGTTGGCGTTGACCGGATTGCTGACCACCATCGGCCTGTTCGCCCATTTGGTGATCACATGGTGCGGTCCGCTCGGCATCAAGGTGAAGGGCCTGTTTTATGGCGCGCCATATTACGATGTGCCCGCCATGCTGGCGTTTTTGACGATTCTGATCACTACGGTGAATTTTGTGGTGTCGGTGGAGGTCAATTTCTACCCAACATATCGGTCGTATTACAGTCTGTTGAATGATGGAGGCACGGTCAAAGACATTACCGTTGCCGAAAACGAAATGTTGGCTGTGCTCAATCGAGAATTGCATTACACGGCGTTGAAGCAATTGTTGGTGACCGCTGCCGTGATTTCATTGGAAAAAACAGTGCTGAACGCGCTTCCTTTAGGATTCAGCGATGTGATGCACGGATATTTCCGTGTGCTCTGCGTGGGGTATGCCCTTTATGCGGTCGGCAACACCGTGATGCTGATTCTGCTGTATTTCACCGATTATTCCGGTGCATTGACGGCGTCGGCATTGTTTGCGGGTTCGACGGTTGTGTTCACAGTAATCGGACAGTTCTTCACTACGTCGCTGTTCGGTTTCGGTTTTCTGATGGGGGCATCGCTGTTCGCCATATATGCGACATTCCGGCTCGCCTCATACACCGACAATCTGCCATACCGAGTGCTGGGGCAGCAGCCGATTGTGGCGCAAACGAAACGTGGACGTTTCACCGAACTGGGCATACTGCTTGAACATGGCGAACAGCGGGTCGACCAATCATTGCATCGCTCAGGGCATGCACGGTCTTCTGACAAGGCGAATATTGCAGAAACGGATGTCATAATCGGGAGGAATCGTAAATCATGACATGGTGGAACCGACGCAACACAAAAGCCATTACCACGCTTGTCAAGCAAATAGCGGCATTGACGGCAATGCTGACGGTGCTTTCCTGTGCCGGATGCGCAACCTCGGCACCTGACGAAAGCGAGCAATCGCAATCATCGGATTCAACGCAGACGCATGAGCAAGTCAAGAAAAGCGCTGAACAAAGCATCGACGGCGCACACTTGCGCGACAACGAATCGTTATACAAGGTGTATGACGATAGCGGTGTGGAAACCATGTATCTGACGGTATCGCGCGGTAATTCGTCGGAAGGCACCGACCATAGCTGGAGTGAAATCAACCAGTATTCCGTTGATGACTATGCGGCCATGGGCGTTGGACGCTACAAGGTCAATGGTTTGCTGCAGGTCGGCGACGAACAAGGGCCGGTTTCCGGGAAGCTTGGTTTTGGCGAAAGCGCGCCGAACGCCACCGTGCAGGTACGTGGCCAGTCATCGAGCAAAAACGAGCAGAAGAACTACAAGATCGAGTTGAAAAGCGGCAAAGGCAAGTGGCGTGGACAGCGTACCATCGCGTTGAACAAGCATATGGGCGAAGGTCTGCGTTTCCGTAACAAAATGGCGTACGATCTCATCAAAGGCATCGACCAGATGATGGGACTGCGCACGCAATTCGTGCACTTGTACGTGAAAGACGAGACCAGCGGCTCGGATTCCTTCGACGATTACGGCCTGTACACGCAAGTCGAACAGCTCAACAAAACCGCATTGCAGGTGCACGGACTCGATAAAAACGGCCAGCTGTACAAAGTCAATTATTTCGAATTCTATCGAGACGAAGACGTGATCAAACTCGCCGATGATCCTGACTACGATCAAGCGAAATTCGAAGAAAAACTGGAAATCAAAGGCGACAACGACCATACCAAACTGATCGCCATGCTGAACGATCTCAATGATTATTCAGTGCCGATGGGCGAAATCCTCGGCAAATATTTCGATACCGAAAATCTCGCATATTGGATGGCATTCCAATTGCTGACCGGCAATATCGATACGCAAAGCCGCAATATGTACCTGTATAGTCCCACGAATTCGGATACGTTTTACCTGCTCGACTGGGATAACGATGGTATGCTCATGCGCAAGGAATACGAGATCAGGCAACGTTCCGAGGGCCAAAGCTGGGAGAACGGTGTCAGCAACTATTGGGGCAACATACTGTTCCGACGTTGTCTGCAAACCAAGTCGTTCCGAACCGCGCTCGGCAAGGCCGTGAAAGACGAATACAAGTATATGAGCGCCGATCGCATCAATTCCATGGTGCGGCGGTACCGTTCCATCGTTGAGCCATACGTGCGGAAGATGCCCGACTCCATGCATGAGCCTCTGACGTCAAGCCAATACGACACGGTGGCAAACCAATTGCATAGCGAAATCGAACAGAACTACCAGACGTACCGAACCGGGTTCAATAAGCCCATGCCGTTCTATATCGGCAAGCCGACTCCTACCAACGGCAAGCTCAAACTCAGCTGGGATGTCTCCTATGATTTCAACGATGAGGATCTGCGCTATACCGTTACCGTGGCCAAGGATTACGAAGGCAAAGACGTGGTGTTCACACAGAGCGACCTCGTATTGCCGGAAGCCGTGATGGATATGCCTGGTGAAGGCCAGTACTTCATCAAGGTGAGCGTGCGCAATGCATCAGGCGAGACGCAGGACGCGTTTGACTACTACGTCACCGACGGCAACAAGATCTACGGCACCAAGTGTTTCTATGTGAAAGCCGACGGCAGCATTGTGGAGGATGCCAATGTGCAGTGATGGTGGCAATCGCGGAACGTCGCTGCTGCAACGTATCAAACATCGCGTCGGCGAGGAATTATCCGTTCCACCGAGCACAGCCAAGGAACGGTTCCGTCATGAGCTCAAATATCTGATCTCATACGCGCAAAAAGCCGACTTGAACGTGCGTATGGCGCCGCTGCTTGGCCTCGACAAGCATGCGAAAAACGGCGGCTATATGATTCGCAGCCTGTATTTCGACGATTATTGGAACACCGCATATCAGGAAAAAGTCGACGGTGTGCTGCTGCGTAGGAAATACCGTATTCGCATCTACGATTACAGCGATCGTGTGATCAAACTGGAACGCAAACGCAAAAGCGACAGTTGGATCTACAAGGAGGATGCACCGCTCACGCACGAGCAGTTCGACCGTATTCTTGCCGGCGATTACGAATTTCTGCGTGACAGCGAGTATCAGTTGTGCCGCGAGTTTTATGTGGAATGCATGTGCAATGTGATGCGCCCTCGCGTGATCGTCGATTATGAGCGCGAACCGTGGATTCTTGACGCCGGAACCGTACGCATCACCTTCGATATGAACGTGCGTGCGGCGGTCGGCGGATTCGATGTTTTCGACTCCACACTGCCGGTACTGCCCGTGCTTGAGCCGGGCAAGCTGGTGATGGAGGTCAAATTCACCGAGTTCCTGCCGCAAGTGGTGCGTGATCTGCTGCCCGGCAAGGCGCAGGAGTTGACATCGGCTTCGAAATACGTGCTCTGCTACGACAAAGCCTCGTATTTGCGGGGATTCGACTACTGGCAGGAAGGCTGGAGCGTGCCAAGCCTGTAAAGCCAAGCCTGTAATCGGCTGGCATGTTGACTGGCATTCCAGCAAAAACAAACGTTACGAATCAAGGAAGCAGGAGAGAAAGAAACCATATGAGTGTCAATGACATGATCAAAAAGTCGGTGCTGAAATCCTTCGGCCAATACAATGTGCCCAAAATGGCGCTGGCGTTGCTGGTGGCGTTGATCGTCGGCATCGTCATTTACTGCGTGTACCGCCGTTTCTACACGGGTGTGGTGTATTCGCGCAGTTTTGCCGTTACGTTGGTGGGCATGTGCGTGCTCACCTGCATGGTCACGCTGGCCATCAGTACCAACGTGGTCATCTCCCTTGGTATGGTGGGTGCATTGTCCATCGTCCGCTTCCGCACCGCAGTCAAGGACCCGCTGGATCTGCTGTATCTGTTCTGGTCTATCACTACGGGCATCACGGCGGGTGCCGGAATGTATGCACTGGGGCTGGTCACGGCAGCTGTCATGATCGTTATGATTTACCTGTTCTCCCACTGGCAGGCCAAAGGCCGGGTGTACATTGCGGTGATCCACTATGTGGGGACCGAGGCCGGAGACGACATCGTCCGGGCGCTGGGGCGCATCAAGTATGCGGTCAAATCCAAGACCATGCGGGGCGAAAACACCGAGATGGCGGTAGAGGTATTCTGCAAAGATCCCAATATGGAATTTGCAGACCGTATCCGCGCAGTAAAGGGGGTGCAGGATGTCACCCTCATCCAGTATAACGGGGAGTATCATGGGTAAAATTTCAAGGATCCTGGCGGCAGGGCTCTGTCTGCTGTGGATGGGAGCTGCAATGACCACATCGACCACAAAGACAAGGACCTATGCTGCGGACGACAGCGCATTTCCCAATGCCCAGATCGGTTATGCCCCGATGATCGATACCGCAGAGGCAGGCGATGCAGCGCTCCGCTATCTGGAACTTACATGGCGGGAGGCAGAGCCGGAAGAGGGCGTGTATGCGTGGGAGGCAATCAGCGAAAAATACGACTTTGCCTCACTGCGGGAGCAGGGAATCCATCTGGTGCTCCGCTTTGTCTGCGATGTGCCGGGACAAGAGACGCATCTGGATATCCCGGACTGGCTTTATGCGCAGACGAAGGATGGCAGTTGGTACGATACAGATTATGGGAAAGGCTACTCTCCAAACTATGCTAATGTGGTGTTCCGGGCTGCGCATCACCGTGTGCTTTATGCGCTGGCAGAGTTTCTGGGCACGGATGGTTTTGCTTCCTATGTGGAACTGGGCAGCCTTGGTCACTGGGGCGAGTGGCACATCAAAAGCGAAGATGGCTTGGTATCCATGCCGGACGAGACGATCCGGGACGAATATGCCGCAGATTATCTTGCAGCTTTTCCTACGGCAAAGCTGCTGATGCGCAGGCCGTTCCGCTTCGCGGCAGAACAAAGCCTCGGCCTTTATAATGATATGACCGGCGAGGAAAAAGACACCATGGAGTGGCTGGGATGGATCGCAGAGGGTGGCTGGTACGGCAGCGACCCCAATGCCCTGACGCCTATGCCAGATTTCTGGCAGGATGCTCCAGTGGGCGGCGAGTTCACCAGCAGCCTTTCCATGCAGGATATGCTGGGAAAGGAGCTTCCCCGTACGCTGCACCTGTTGGAGGCATCGCACATGAGTTTTCTCGGCCCCAAAACGGCATCGATAAAGTATGCGAAAGGATATAATGCCGTGCTGAAGCAGCTGGGCTATCGGCTCCGGGTAACAGAGTTGAAGCTGACTCCCTGTGCAGACGGCGTTTACGCAGAGCTGACTGTGGCAAACAAGGGCGCAGCACCATTCTACTGGGAGTGGCCCGTGAATCTTTATGTAGAGGATGCAGCAGGCAGCACTTTGTACACGGCGCGTCTGCCGCTGTCCCTGCCAGAGCTGATGCCGGGGAAGAGCCAAAAAGTATCGGTCACACTGGAAGGGGCAAATGCACAAGAACTGCTTTGCAGAGGGTGGAAGCGCTTATTCCGCAGCCCAAAACATCTGACTATTGGAATCGTGGATCCAATGACGAGCCGTGATGCAGTGCGGTTTGCCATGAAGGCGGCACGGAAAAACGGAAGAACTGTTTTGCTGTAGGCTGCCGTGCAAAAAGTAGAATTTCATAGGATTTGATTTTGATGTGCGGTCATTCAAACCAATGCCGTCAAGTCGGTGGGGAATAGGGCGATTTTATTTGTCGGAGAGTAAGTGCACAGTTTCTGCACACTTTCTGCACACCGTTTGCACATTTGCCCGAATCGGGGGCTTTTCTGCGCAAGGTTTGCACAGCCTGCTTTCCTTTGCATAAAAAGAAGAGAAGTTAGGCGAACAAGGCTCTCGTCAATTCTCTGCGTTCGTCTGCATCCATCAGCCGGATGGCTTCAAGGATCTCCTTACCGGAGATTTTTGTTGCCGCCGGCTTTTCATTTTGCCGGGGCTGAGGTGCTGCTGGGGTCAGGTCTTGGGTGTAGAAGTTCGCTTCGATCTTCTCGGTCAGTTCCAGACGGGGTTTGTCCTGCGTGTGGGCGTAGGTGTCCATCAGGACAGATGCGGTGGCGTGACCTGTATTGCCTTGCACCGACTTAAAATCACCATCCGACTGCAAGAGCTGGTAGGTGGCACTGGAATGCCGCAGACCATGGAACACGATCTGCTCGAACTCCGGGTGCGCTGACCGCCATTGCCGATACCACTTGGTCAGCAGTTCTGGCGCAATGGGCAAGCCGTCCGGGAGCCGGAACAGTTGCCCGCAGTTGCTGTACTTTTCCGGGGCGTTCTGCTCGTCCTGTTTGAGTTTTTCAAGCCATGCAAGAAGCTCCTCTTTCAAGGGCTTGGTCATATACAGGATGCGGTTGGACTTCTTGGTCTTTGGCTTTTTCAGGATGAGAGAGGATTTGCTGCCCTCACGCCTGTCCGGGAAGGTGTGGTAGACCTGATTGGGGTCGAGCTTTTCCAAAGCGTCCTTGTTGGCTCGCTGCATGGTCTTTGCTGACTGAGATGGTGCCACGCCCATTGGCGGCATCGAAATCCAGATTACACGGCTGCAAGCCGAGAATTTCGCCCTCACGGAGCGAAAGGATCATGCTCATGTGCACCGCCAGATGCAGGGCAGGGTTCTCGATGGTCTGCAACGCCGCCAGCATCGTCTTTTCATCCCAGATGGTGCGCTCCTCGCTGTTCGCCTTGGGCGCTTCACGGGGCAGGGGAATCTTGTGGATCAAATCCCATTCCACCGCATAGGAAAAGGCGGTTTTCAGCAGCGTGTGGACTTCGTGGATAGAGGTGCTGGACAGCAGCCGTTTCTTCTGCTTATTAGTCAAGGTCTGCTTTACGCCGTGAACATACTGCCCACAAGGGGTCTTGGCAAGGGTGGCATAGAACTTCTCGATGTCGTAAGTGCGCAGTTCCTGCACCTTGCGATTGCCGATATAGGGGACGATAAGGTTCTGCACCATCGCCACGGACTGGGTGTAGGTCTTGGGGGACCACTTGTGCTTTGTGGACTGGATCGGGATCCATTTGTACAACATCTCCTCCACCGTCATGGTGTCGGGAACGAGGAACGTGCCGTCCAGCAATTCTTTCTCGACCGTGATCTTTCGCTCCTGCGCCTCCTTTTTGGTCTTGAAACTCTCCCATCCCTCGCAGGGCTTGCCGGAATGGTCTTTGTACTTGTAACGGACGGAGTAGGAATCTCCGCGCTTCATGATAGATGCCATAGATTACCTCCCTCAGACCGCCGCAAACCAGCTGTCGAAACTCTGCTTGTTCACCCGGATGCTGGTGCCGATGCGCAGCACCCGAAAATCCTTCGTGGTATTGCACAGATTGTACGCAGCGCGGGGAGAAATCGCCAAAAGCTGGGCGATCTCCTCCACCCGGTAAACAAGAGGTTCGTGCTTGGCTGCTTTGGTCTGGTCAGAAGATTCAATGGCAGGAGATTTGGACACTTCCATTGTAGCGGGATTCGAGTCCTTTTGCAAGGACTTATTCGTATAACCTTCAGATTTCATAGAGTTGGTATTGCTGGGGATAGGGAAAGTGCGGTCATTCATCATAGGCAAGTCTCCTTTTTTACATCCAGATAACATTAAAGGTCGGCGTTCTACTGGCGGCTGGCTTTGGACGGTGCATCTGCCGTCCGCTCCGGCTTCCGTGCCAGAAGATTCTCAAAAAAATTGCGCACACGCTCCGGGGCGTGGCGCATAGCGTCCAGATAGGGTTGGACATCATTCCGCAGGTCACGGTAACGGGTTTGCCATTCGGCGCAATCCCGTTTGGCAGCCGCTAACTGCTGTTTCAGTTGGCGGTTCTCAACATCTACGACATAGCCGTGTGCTGCCTGCTTTTTCAGGGAGGATAATTCATCTTCGGTCAGGGAATAATTACCCAGCAGGGTACGCTTGCCCAAGGATTCCACATCCTGCGCATGGATGAGAGCATCTTTTGTGATAACAGTTTTCTTCTGAACGACGGCAAGCTCTTTCTCCTTTTTTGAAAAGGCTTTACTGGTCTGGGTGAGATGCTGCTCTTTCTGGTCGATCTGGGCGGATAGGCTGCCCAGACGCTCCTGCTCCCGTTGGACTTTGAACTGGGTGACGGTCAGGTGTTCTTCGGTGCTGCCACGTTCGCCGCGCTCTATATCGGTGTACCCGGCAGCGCGCATAAAATTGAAGAAGTTGTCCTGCAAGACGCTGTACGACTTCTTCAGGACAGGCTTGCCGTTCTTTTGCAAAACAGGCTTTCCCGATTCGTCCAGCAGAGGTTTGGATGCCCACTTCTTGCTCCGGCTGACCTGCATGACGGTCTCCTTGACTGTGCCGACCAGTGCCTTGTCCTTGCAGCGTTTCGACCAGAGGATCTGCTTTTCCACCACAGGCACATAGACCACATGGAGATGATAGTGGTAGACTTCACGGCCTAATGCTTCGGTCATGGCACGGTTGATCTCATCGGCGTGCATGACTGCCGAGAGGATATACTGCTCACCGCCCACGATTTGAACGGCAGCTTGGTAGGCATCCTCATAGAACTGCTTGGCGAACTCGTAGCCGCCGTGGTTGTCAAAGTAGGCCGAGTTGACATCAAAGACAAGCTCGCAGTAATGGGTGGCATCCGGCTTCAAGCCGCGCGTTGAAATCGTGCCAGCGGTTTCCAGTTGGGAGAACAGGTCGGTGTAGCTGGCGGTTGGCTTTTTGAAGTGGATGTTCCATGCAGTGCGCTGGGGGATGATGTCGGGGTTCCGGTAGCTGTCCTTTTCGCGCTCGTTGTGCTGCTGAGTGTTGCCAACGGCCTTGTCCGAAACGGCGAGATTTCGAACACTGGTGCGGTCAATGCCATCATTTCTTGCCAAAGGGCATCCCTCCTTTCAAGGTTCATCGAGAGGTGACGGGGAACGAAGATGCACTTCTTCGGAAGTGTAATAACCCACTATAACACTTTCATCCCTATGGGCTGCAAAGTGTAGTGGGCTCTTCGAGGACTCTCCGAGGGGGAACGTCTCCTGCGGGAGAGTTACAATCAAGTTCGCACAATGCGAACTTGATTGCTCCGTACGCATCTGAAAAAATTGCGTACGGACTTCAAATAACCCGTACGGTCTGTACGGCGTACTGGAACACGAAATATAAACGATACCACGTTTTAATTTGCTTCAATTCGCCGTACAGGTGCGTACAAGTACAGACCGTACAGGTTGTACGAACTTCTTCCGTGAAAAAATGCACTTTTTACGGGCAGGGATGGACAAGCGGCTCGATGCCCACGAATCCTCGCACCCTGCGACCACCGGGCAGATAGATATTGTTGGTGGCTTCAAGGTTGTAGCGGCGGTCATTCTGGCGCAGCTCTGCGCTGAAACGGATGGCAGATACGCTGTGACAGGCGTTGTCCTCGCACCACTGCTTATAAATGTCGTAGAACTCCTTGGAGCTGATGGAGTAGTCCGCCTTGAAGCGGAAGTAGCCCTCGGACTCCATGAAGTCGATGACGTTGTTACTGCTGCGCTTGATGGTGTCCACGTTGGCAGCGGCTCGTTCGCTGACCGTGAAGCGGAAATCGTTCTGCACCAACCGGTGCAGCCCTTCCAGACACCAGAGCAGGATGCCCTCCAACTCGGCGCACATCTTCTCGACCAGAAATGGGTCGTCCGTGCGGTCGGCGGGCTTGTCCTTGGTGGTCAGGATGAGCTGGCGACGGAAGAAGCCGTCCGAATGGTCATACAGCGAGGTCAGCGCACCGTTGCCGAAGCAGAGAAACCGGGCGTAAATGTCCCGCTGGTAGCTCTGGACGCCCTTGCGCTCCAAGTCCAGCTTGGCTTCGGCAGTGACAATCGTTTTGATATAGTTGGTCTTGGGCAGGGCGTTCATGTCCATGTCGTCATCGATCATCAGCAAGCGGCGCTCCAGATCGGCACGGGCAAAGCGGTTGTTCTCCACCTTCTGGACGCTGCCATTGCTGGCGGCATCTCCCATGAGCCGCTTCAGCACCAGCCCAATGCGAGACTTGCCCTCGCCGCCCTTGCCAACAATGAGCATCATCTTCTGACCTTTGGTGCTGGGGATCAGGCAGTAGCCCAGATATTCCTGCAAGGTAGGAATGTCGGCATCGTCCAGCAGTTCGTGCAGGAAGGTCAGCCAGCGGTCAGGGGTGGGGGCTTTTGGGGCATACTTCACAGGCAGGCGGTTCTGGCAGAACAGGCGGCTCTCCTGAAAGGTGCCGTCCGGCAGATGGTACACGCCGTTCTGGAGGTGGATGCAGTCCTGTTCGATG
>OOCL01001043.1_pt1 | contig 17850 bp, 15 predicted proteins | sample 1671211 | NCBI WGS metagenome assembly OOCL01 (sample SAMN06348133, study PRJEB24527) | human gut metagenome | biome: human gut; feature: ankylosing spondylitis patient; material: feces | host: Homo sapiens | place: China | collected 2015-10 | reverse complement strand
GCGCGTCGAAATCGCTGGTGGTTTTCTGGTTCTCTTTTGACATCAAAAGAGAACATTAGCCTTAATGAAAAAGCGCTCTGCCCCGCGCCACCGGCGCGACAACCAGTTCAAAGTTCCTTCAAGAACCCATCCAGCTCCCGCTGGTTTCGTATCATCACATACTTTTCGGGATACTTTTCCCCGATCCTCTCCATCTTCGCCCACTTTTGCTTTGTACGCCCATCGTGGAGGATCCAGCGGACAAATTCGGCATCTATCTTCTCTTCGCACCCGGGCGCAGACGACTCCCTCACACGGCCTTTGTTCTGCTGCCAGCGCCGTACCGCCCGCCAGAGGCAGACCAGCGGCGAAAACCAGAGCACGATGATCTTATCCGCTTCTTTCAGCCGCCGGGCATAGCAGGTCTTGCTATAATTGCCGTCGATGACCCAGCCACCTGCGTTCTCGTCGAGAAACTGCCGGACAATGGCTTCTTCCTCGGCGAAGGGCCGCTCCACCCAGCCGGGCAGGAAATGCACGGTATCCATATGGAGCACCGGCAGGCCGTATCTCTCCCCCAGGCGCTTTGCCAGCGTGGATTTTCCGCTGCCGCTGGTACCTAAGATCGCTATTTTCATCTCTGCCTCCTTTTACCTTATATAAGATGTATCAGACAGTATACGCTGACCGTCTGATAACGTCAAGTTCCGGCTTGACATTTCGTCTGCCTGCTCGTATGCTATAATCATAGAGTCTATGACAGGAGGTCTTGCAGATGGCATCTCCAAAAAAACGTGTCAATCCGCTATTTGTTGCTTTAGCGGTCGTACTGGTGGCCGTAGTGGCCGCTGTGGGCGTGGTCTTTTTCCAGCTGCACAGCAAAATCTCGGCTCTGCAAACCGGTGCATCCTTCACCTTCCGGTATGAGATAGCGCCCAACAGCCCGGATAAGCCGCCGCTGCTGAACATCCTCGAACGGGTGAACGCTTCCAGCGGAAGCGTCAGCGGGCAGTATGCGCCCGGAAAGCTGCAGCTCTCTTTCTACCAGCTCAACGAAGACGACTCCGTCAAGACGTCTCCCTTCACCCGGGTCTATATCGACTCGGAAGAGACGCTCTTCGACATCGGGCAGCTCTACACCGTTCTGCGTCAGGCTGTCACCGATAAACTCTCCCTCGCAAGCGTTCTTCTGCCCGAGTGGAGCCTCGGAGACTACATCTCCCAGACGCAGGCTGCCGCCGTACTGGGCGTCGAGACGAACGAGGTCGAGCTGCAGGAGCTTTCCGGCTTCACCCTCTCGCTCAAGGGGCTGAAAAAAGTCTCTCCTTCCGCCGCGCGAGACGGCTACCGCTACTATCAGTTCCCCGCCGCAGCCGACGGCACGACCCTCGTGCTCGGCTTTTCGACGGACGCTCTCTTCTCGAAGACCACGCCCATCCATGTGCTGCTGACCATCCCGGACCACAACGTCCACATCCAGCTCACCGGCACGGTGACTTCTGCCAAGACGGTGCTCTCTCCCCCGGCTTCCCGGATGAGTGACGAGGACATTGCCACGCTGGCTCAGATACGCCAGAGCATCGAGTCTGTCTGGAAGATGATACAGTCTGCCGCCCAGACCACAAACTGAATGATACCAAAAAAGCAGACGCTTTGTGCAGCGTCTGCTTTTTTGTTTGCGATTATTTACCGGTCGAGGATACGGCCATCCACCGAGAAGGTGACGACATTCCAGGGGATGAACTTGCCGCTGTTCTTGAGGGCAGTGACGGCGGCGTGTTCGAGACCTCCGCAGCAAGGCACCTCCATCCGCAGGACGGTAACGCTCTTGATGTCGTTATTGCGGATGATCTCGGTCAGCTTCTCGCTGTAGTCCACGGCATCCAGCTTGGGGCAGCCGATGAGGGTAACATGGCCGCGCATGAACTCCTGATGGATGTTCGCGTAGGCGTAGGCGGTGCAGTCGGCGGCGATAAGCAGCTTGGCACCGTCAAAATAGGGTGCATTCACCGGCACGAGCTTGATCTGGCAGGGCCACTGGGCCAGCTGCGAGGGCTGGGCGGCGGCAGGAGCTGCAGCCGGTGCGGCCTGCTGGCGGTCAAACTGGCGCATGGCGCTGCCCGGGCAACCGTGGAAGACGGGCTTTTCGGCAGCGGCAGCAGCCTTTTTCTGTTTGTTTTCCAGTACAGCCTGCTCATCGTAGGCAGCGGCCTCCCGCTCCTCAAAGGTGATGGCACCGGTGGGGCAGCCGGGCAGGCAGTCGCCGAAGCCGTCGCAGTAGTCGTCGCGCATAAGCTTAGCCTTTCCGTTCACGAGGCCGATGGCACCCTCATGGCAGGCAGTGACACAGGCACCACAGCCATTGCATTTTTCTTCGTCTATATGAATGATTTTACGTATCATATCCACACTCTCCTTTTCTTGATGGGCCTATTATAACAGATGCTTCGTCCTATTTCTGTTGTCATGACCACAAAGAGAGAGGAAGTTTTTCTCAGTAATGCACGACATTGCCCGCATTGCGGATGCGCGCCAGCACCGGCTCTGCCTCCGGGCTGCGGAAATAGTCGAGGCTGGTCTTGGGCAGCAGCGTCTCGAGGGTATCCCAGTCGCCGCTCTGCAGGCACTGGCGGACGGTGGAAGCACTGATGGCCTTGCCGTTTGCTTCTTTGCGGGGTACAACGACGCACTCGATACCCGCTTTGGGCAGCTGCTCGCACATGATCTGGTTGTAAAGCCCCGTCACCTGACTGGCAGGCTCCTCGCCCACATAGCGGGCAGTGATGTTCAGCGCCGCCGCGATTTTCGTAAAGACGGCGAGGTCCAGCCGGGCGTGGCCGTCGATGACAGCGGCCTCATCCTTCAGGAAGTAGCTGGGGAAGGTGGCATTCGAGATGATGTAGGGGCCGCTGTCGTGGAGCACGACGTTGGGCAGATGGGCCACGCCCGCCTCCACCAGCTTCCTGCGCACGGCGAAAGGCACGAGGCTGGCGTCCTCACTGACCACGAACAGGTGGAGCGTGTCGCAGGCGGCAGCGGCTTTTTCCACAAGATACTGATGACCGAGGGTAAAAGGGTTCGCGTTCATGACGAGGGCCGCACTTTTGCCCTCGGTCCTGGTCTTTTCCAGATCGCGCAGATAGGCCCCGAAACCGTCGCGGCGGTTCTCCATGAAGACAAGGGTATCCTCCACCCGGGCGATCTCGTAGAAGCCGAGGTCGCCGAAAAACTTGGAGCTTTTTACCTTGGTGTAGAGAAACAGGTGCATATTCCCCCGCGCGCACTGCACCTCGATGAGATGGGTGATGATCTGGTTCAGCAGACCCTCGCCCTGATGGGCGCTGCTGACGGCGAAGCACCGCAGGGTGTTGCCGAAGCAGCTGCCGGTGCCGATGACGTTGTATTCCTCGTCGAACATGGCGCAGATGTAGTCCAGATTGCCGTCGCGGCGGATGCCCTCCTGACCCAGCAGTGTGTCGATTTGGGCCAGAACGGTTTTATCGGTCGGATAGACCCGCGAAATTGTATATTCACTCATCGATATTCCCCTCAGTAGTAACAAAATGGAGCAGCCAGGTCAGCGCCAGCAGGTCGGCACTGCCGCCGGGCGAGAGATTTTCTGCAATGAACCGGTCATCCAGCGCCGCGAGGGCCTCTTTATCCGGGTAAGGTGTCTGGGCCAGAAGGGCTTTCAGCTCTTCGGTGAGGGCCAGCTGACGCTCCCGGCTCGAGCGGGCAATGATGTTGGTATCGGTGCTGTTGGCCAGGATGGCCAGCAGTGCGCCTCCGCCGACGCGGTCGAAGTCGTAACCCTTGGCAAGGCCGGCTTCCAGCACCGGCAGACCGACATTCAGCACCGTGGGAAGTCCGGCTTCCACCTGCCCGCGCACACCGGTGATGCCGTACTGGACATAAAGCTTCTGGCCCACGGTGGCGGCGTTCTCGGCAGTGACGCCCGCAAAATCCTTCTCGGTCAGGCCCGCCGTCATGGCGGATACTTCCGCCAGCACCCGGGCAGCGTCGGCCCAGAGGGAGCGGTCGAGACGTCCCAGCGCCGCGCAGACGATGCCCACCGAAAAGACAGCGCCCTTGTGGGTGTTGACGCCGCCGGTGGCGTCCAGCATCTCGCCCTCGGCCTCACGACCCAGAGGCCGCAGGGCCGCAAACGTCTCGGGCGCGGGCTGTTCCGCCGTCTCGCGGCCCGTCCGGGCGCAGGCTTCAAAATAGGGGTAGAGCGCTGCGGCGCTGTCCATGAAGGTGAACACATCCATGTCCTTATGGCTTCCGCTGTTGCGCCGGTCCACAAGGCCGGGCTTCGGGGTGGTGGTCACTTCGTAGAGCAGGGCGCGGACGGCCAGACGGGCTGCGTCGGCGATGTCCTGCGCGTCCCGGGCCTCGGTCAGGATCTCCGTCGTCTTTTCCTGCAGTTCGGCCACGGTATGGATGCGGCGGCTGCTGCACACCTTAGCAGGCCCGCCGCAGATAAGACAGCGGCGGCCTTCGAGGTCCAGCTCTTCTCTGTCCACTTTGAGGCCGTCCGGACGGATGACGTCCATGTCGAACAGCCGCCCCAGCGGGGTGGCGTCCTCGATGTCGGTGGTGAATTTCTTGATGGTCAGCGGGTCGGCGTCCAGCACATAGAACGCCTCACAGCCGGTCACTTCCCGGACGGCGTCCTGATACAGCGGCGTCAGCTTTGCCCGCAGAAACTGCTGGCGCAGCAGCTGACGCCCCCGCGCAAAGCCTCGCCGGATGAGGGGCGAATCCTTTATCGGGCCGCAGATATTCATGGTAAAGCAGATGAGAGGCTTGTGGTACCGGGCCAGCAGCTCCTGCTGGTGCTGCACCCGGCGCTCCCGTGCATCCAGCATCTGGACCAGCGAAACAGTCGTTTCCATGTTTTTCTCCTCTCAGCGGTGCTTTTTGAGCATGTCCATAAAGAGCTGCACCTGCGGCAGCGCAGCGGCGTCTCTCTGGCAGAAAATATAGGTGCGCCGGACAAAGGGCTCGCCGTTCTCGAAGGTGCAGGGCTTGACATAGCCCTTGAAGTTATCCAGCGCCACTTCCGGCATCAGCGCCCAGCCAAGGCCCCGCTCCACCATCTCACGGCAGACCATGATGTTATCCACCACAAAATTGCCCGCATCGTTGGTCACGCCGTTCTCGTAGCGCCAGCGGGCCATCTGGGCGCTGATGGTGGCGTCGCTGCTGTGGTCGATATAAAGGTAATCGGAGATGGGCCTGTCCTTGTTCTCCTCGCTGCAGATCAGGCAGATATTCTCCTGCGAGAGCAGGAACTGGGTGCCGTCCCACGGATACTCGCCCCTCAGCACTGCCACGTCCAGCGAAGAGTCCAGCATCTGCTGGTAGATGTTCCGGCTGTGGCCGGTGGCGATGTCGAGGCGTACCTTCGGGTAGGCTTTGTGGTACTCGGTCAGCACCTCGGGCAGACGGTAGTAGGAGAAGTTCACCGAGATGCCGGCCCGCAGGGTACCGCAGGCTTCGCCCTGGATGGAGGCCAGCTGGCGGCGCATCTTTTCCATCTCGCGGGCGGCGGCGGCGCTGTGGAGCAGCACCTGTTCACCGGCCGGCGTGAAGCGGATGCCCTGCCGCGAGCGCAGGACGATCTCCACCCCCAGCTCCTGTTCCAGCGCCTTGATGCGCTTGGACAGTGCCGACTGGGTCATGTACAGTTTGTCCGCTGCGTGGGTGATGTTGCGCGTCTCGTCCAGCGCGTGCAGCAGCTCGTAATCTTTTTCGTCCATCGTAGCTCTCCCCCTATTGCCCTTTATTTTTCTTATCATTCCTGTTTGCGCTTCATCGCGGCGCATTTTGCTCAGATTCCATATCTGTTATTCATAATACAACAGATTTCAGCAAATGAAAAGGGGGATATTCGCCTTGATTTTCCCGAAAGTCCATTCCAAGATGGAATAATTCAGCACTTTTCTTGCAGTTTTCTTAACCCTGCCTTAATTCCATCTTAATGCGGTGTTGTTGTACACAACATCTTCATTTTTTCTCTGCCAACGGGCGGTCTTCCTCCCGCAGTACAGAAAACGCAGCTCTCTTTTCATTTTTGCCTGAAAAATCAGTAAAAGTCCAGTTTATTGGACAGTATTTGCATTATCATAAAAATAAGAAAATACTCGTTTCCTTCTTCTTTGGCACATTGCAGATTTTTCCGTCTGCTTTTTGTGCAAAGTCCCAGAATTTTTCGTTGAAAAGCGCGTTTTGTTGACAGCTGCTTTTTCAAAAGCGTATCCTTATTGCAAACCAGAGTCAGGAGGTCATTTTATGGAGCACTCCACACGTCTTGCCCACATCAGCGAGGACGGCACCCGCACCCAGACCGTCTACGACCATCTCGCCGGCACTGCCAGACTGGCCGGTTCCTTCGCAGCCACCTTCGGGGCGCAGAGCGAGGCCGAATTTGCCGCGTGGCTCCACGACGTCGGCAAATACAGCGACGCCTTCCAGCTGCGGCTCAAAGGCGGCCCCAAGGTGGACCACTCCACCGCCGGAGCGCAGGAGGCCTGGGTTCGCCAGCATCTCCACGCCGCCTTTGCCGTGGCCGGACACCACAGCGGCCTTCCCGACGGCGGGAGCCCCGCCGATGACCCGGGCGACGCCACCCTGTTTGGCCGGAGCAAGAAGCCGGCAGCCCCCTACGACGGCTGGCAGGAAGTAACGCTCCCCGCCTCGACGCCGCCCGCGTGGGCCTGCGCCGACCCGCTGAGCCTCGCATTCTTTACCCGGATGCTCTACTCCTGCCTCGTGGACGCCGACTTCATCGACACCGAGACCTTCATGGACGGCAAGGCCGCACCCCGGGGCAGCGGCACGGACATCGCCGCGCTGCGGGACATCGTTTCCGCACAGGCGCAGCGCTATCTCAGGGCCGAGTCGCCCTCGCCCGTCAGCGTCCAGCGCAACACCGTCCTCCGCGCCTGTCTCGAGAAAGGCGCGCACGGCCCGCAGGGGCTCTACACCCTCACCGTACCCACCGGCGGCGGCAAGACCTTCGCCTCCCTCGCCTTTGCGCTGGAGCACGCCGCCGCCCAGAAGATGAAGCGGGTCATCTATGTCATTCCTTATATGTCCATCATCGATCAGACCGCTGCCGTCTTCTCAGGCCTGCTGGGCGCAGAAAATGTTCTGGCCGACTTCTCCAACGCCGAGTACAAGACTGTTGAGCAGGACGACCTGACCCCCGCCCAGTACCGCCAGCTGCTGGCCAGTGAAAACTGGGACGCCCCCGTCGTGGTGACGACGGCGGTGCAGTTCTTCGAGTCGCTCTACGCCAACCGCAGCAGCCGCTGCCGCAAGCTCCACAACATCGCCGACAGCGTCATCATCTTCGACGAGGCCCAGACCCTCCCGGGCGACTACCTTGCCCCCTGCGTCAGCGCCATCGCCCAGCTCATCCAGCATTACCACTCCACGGCTGTCCTCTGCACGGCCACCCAGCCTGCCCTTGAGCCGCTGTTCCGGCGCTTTGCGCCGGAGCTTCACCCGCAGGAGATCACGCCCGACGCGGCCCGCCTCTACGAAGTGCTCCGGCGCACCACACTGCAAGACCTCGGCACCCTGCCGCAGGAGGAGTTCGCCGCCCGGCTGGCAAATCATCCGCAGGTGCTCTGCGTGGTCAACCGCCGCAAGACGGCCCAGCAGCTCTACGCTGCTCTGCCCGCCGAGGGCAGCTACTGCCTGACCACCCTGCTCTGCGCCGCCGACCGCCGCCGTCAGCTGGACGACATCCGCCAGCGACTGAAAGAGGGTCTGCCCTGCCGGGTGGTGTCCACCTCCCTCATCGAGGCGGGCGTGGACGTGGATTTCCCCGTCGCTTACCGGGAGCAGTGCGGTCTTGACTCGCTCTTACAAACTGCCGGGCGCTGCAACCGCGAGGGGCGGCGGGGCGCAGAGGAAAGCATCGTCTACCGGTTCCGGCTGGACGAGTGTTCCACGCCCCAGATGCTCAGGCAGAACGTCAGCGCGCTGGACTACACCGCCCGGCATCAGGACACACTGGACACGCCCCGGGCCATTCAGCTCTACTTCAACGAGCTTTCCGACCTGCGCGGCCCCGACGCCGTGGACAAGCACGGCATTCTGGACGCCTTTCTCCGGGGCATCCGGGGCTGCCAGTTCCCCTTTGCACAGGTGGCGGAGGAATTCCGCCTCATCGAGAACGCTGCCCGCACGGTCTATCTGCCCGTCGGCGAGGGCGCGGCCCTCTGTGAACAGCTGCGCAGCGGTCATGTTACCCGGACGCTGCTGCGGAAGCTGGGCGTTTACAGCGTCTCCTGCTATAAGGACCAGTTCGACAAGCTCGACGCCGCCGGGGCGCTGGAACTGCGGCCCGATGGTTCCGCCATCCTCACCGACACCAGCTGCTACAGCGAAAAGACCGGCCTTGCCATGGATGTGGAGACGGGCATCGGCCTTTACTTCTAAAAGAAAGAGGTGGTTTCAATGACTGATATTCATCTTAGTCTGAAAATTCAACTTCACCCGGAAAGGAGGCGATGCTGATGTCCATGCTCATTGAAGTATGGGGCGACTATGCCTGCTTCACTCGTCCGGAAATGAAGACCGAGCGTGTGAGCTACGATATGATCACCCCGTCCGCTGCGCGGGGCCTTGTGGAAGCCATCTACTGGCACCCCGGGCTGCGTTATACGGTTGACCGCATCTATCTGCTCAAGCCCTTCGGCCTTGACCCCGTGGATGAGGCATCCACGGAGGAATACACCCAGCGGCCCATCCGGTTCACCAACATCCGGCGCAACGAGGTCAAGTCCACCCTGCTGTCCTCCGCCGCCCTCAGTGCGGCCAAAGGCGGCACGCCGCCGGTGCTCTACACCTCGGAGGACATCCAGCAGCGGGCCGCGATGGTCCTGCAGGACGTCCACTACGTCATCGAGTGCCACTTTGATTTGACGGACAAGGCCGCCCCCAGCGACAATCCCGGCAAGTTCCAGGACATCCTGCGCCGACGCCTGCGCAAAGGCCAGTGCTATCACCAGCCCTGTTTCGGGTGCCGGGAGTTCCCGGCTAACTTCCGGGAGTGGCCGGGCGGCAGCATTCCGGCGCTGAAGGTCACGCAGGACCTCGGCTTCATGCTCCACAGCCTCGATTACTCTGATTCGGCCAACATCCGCAGCCAGTTCTTCCGCGCAAAGCTGGTGGACGGCGTGATGGAATGCCGAGACGTGGAGGTGTTTACATGATACTCCAAGCACTCACCGCCTATTATGAGCAGCTTCTGGCTCAGGGCAAGGTGGAGGCCCCTGGCTGGGACAGCAAGTTCAAGGTCAGCTATGAACTGCGCCTCGGCCCCGACGGCCAGTTCCTCGCCCTCAACGACCTGCGGCAGGAAGTCCCCAAGGGCAAAAAGACCGTCATCGCCCCCCGTGAGCTTCCTGTCCCCCACCGGGTCAAGCGCGCCTCCGGCGTCGCCGCGAACTTTTTATGCGACAATACGTCCTATCTGCTGGGCGCAGACGAAAAGGGCAAGCCCGAGCGTTCCCGCCAGTGCTTCGAGGCTTGCGCCGCTCTCCACCACAAGGTGCTCGACGGCGTGGACTCCCCTGCCGCCAAAGCCATCCTCGCCTTTTTTGACCACTGGGACCCCGCCGCAGCCCCCGCCCACCCGCTGCTGGCAAAGCAGTGGGCCGACCTGAACAACAACGCGAACCTTGTGTTCGGCTACGAATCCCCCGACGGTGCCCACCGGCTGGCCACCACAGATGACGCCATCCGGACCGCATGGCAGTCCGCCTTTGACACCTCTGATGCAGACGCCGAGATGGCCCGCTGCCTCATCACCGGCAAAGAGGCCGGCATCGCCCGCATCCACCCCGCCATCAAAGGTGTGATGGGCGCACAGGCCGCCGGTGCGGCGCTGGTCTCCTTCAACGCACCCGCTTTCTGCTCCTATGGCCATGAGCAGGGTGCCAACGCCCCCGTCAGCGAGTACGCGGCTTTCGCCTACACCACGGCCCTCAATCTGCTGCTGGCTGACCGGAACTGCTGTCAGCGCATCGGCGACACCACCATCGTCTGCTGGGCCGAAAACACCGCTCCCGCCTACTCAAACGCCATGCTGATGTTTTTCTGCGGCGGTGCCGAGGCGCGCGGCGTCTCGGAAAGCGACCTTGCCGCCGCACTGAAAGCCCTTTCTCAGGGACGTCCCGTCTCCTTCCTCGATGACAAGCTGGACCCGAACCAGAACTTCTATGTGCTGGGCATCTCGCCCAACGCGGCCCGGCTCTCCGTCCGGTTCTTCCTGCACAGCAGTTTCGGACAGTTTGCCAAAAATCTGCAGGACCACGCCGACCGGCTCGAAATCACCCGCCCCGCCTTCGACAAGCGGGAAAACCTGTCGGTCTGGGCGCTGGCGCAGGAGACGGTCAACCAGAGATCCCGGGACAAAAATCCATCGCCCCAGCTGGTGGGCGATCTGCTCCGGGCCATCCTCACCGGCGGACCCTATCCCGCCACCCTGCTCAACGGCGTGACCCTCCGCATCCGGGCCGAACGGGAAGTCACCCGGGGCCGCGCCGCCATCCTGAAAGCCTACTATCTCCGCAACTACCCCACCGAGCTCAACAAGGAGGTATTTACCGTGAGCCTGAACGAAAGCAGCCATGTCCCCTATGTTCTGGGGCGTCTCTTCTCTGTGCTGGAGACGATCCAGAGCGTCGCCAACCCCGGCATCAACGCCACCATCAAAGACCGGTACTTCAACTCGGCCTGTGCCACCCCGGCAACGGCCTTCCCTACACTGGTCAAGCTGGCTCAGAAGCATCTGCAGAAGATGAGCACCCCCAACGAGGTGCATTTCAGCAAACAGCTCACCGAGCTGATGGCCCAGCTGCCCGAGACAGGCTTCCCGGCACGGCTCAGCCTGCCGGAGCAGGGTGCCTTTGAGATCGGCTACTACCACCAGACCCAGAAACGCTACGCCAAAAAGAATGAGGAGGAATAAACCATGTCTGAGCCCATCAAGAACCGCTATGATTTCGTCATCCTGTTCGACGTCGAGAACGGCAACCCCAACGGCGACCCCGACGCAGGCAATATGCCCCGTATCGACCCCGAGACGGGCTACGGTCTGGTGACCGATGTCTGCCTCAAGCGGAAGATCCGCAACTATGTCGAGACCCTGAAAGAGGACGAAAAAGGCTATCGTATCTACATCAAGGACGGCGTTCCCCTCAACCGCAGCGACGCCGAGGCCATCAGCACGCTGGGCATCGACCCCGACCTGAAAGCTGCCAAAAAGGCCGACCCCGACATCGATGCCAAGCTGCGGGACTATATGTGTGAGAACTACTTCGACATCCGCACCTTCGGTGCCGTCATGACCACCTTCGTCAAGGGTGCGCTGAACTGCGGTCAGGTGCGCGGCCCCGTCCAGCTGAGCTTTGCCCGCTCGGTGGATCCCATCGTCCCGCAGGAAGTCACCATCACCCGCGTGGCCATCACCACCGAGGCCGATGCCGAGAAGAAGGGTACCGAGATGGGCCGCAAGCACATCGTGCCTTACGCCCTCTACCGCGCCGAGGGCTATGTCTCGGCCAACCTCGCCCGGAAGACCACCGGCTTCTCCGAGGATGATCTGAAACTTCTGTGGACTGCCATCCTGAATATGTTCGAGAACGACCACAGCGCCGCCCGCGGCAAGATGGCCGTGCGGGAGCTCATCGTGTTCAAGCACGATTCTGAGCTGGGCAATGCCTCGGCCTATAAGCTCTTCGACTCCGTCACCGTCCAGCGCAAGCCCGATGTGGACGCCGCCCGCAGCTACCGCGACTACACCGTCACGGTGGCAGACACTCTGCCGGAAGGAGTCACCTGCGAGAGGCTGTCCTGATGGGCGGCCCGGACGACTTGCTGCCCCTGTCGGGCATCCAGCACTTCTGCTTCTGCCGCCGCCAGTGGGCGCTCATCCATCTGGAACAGCAGTGGGCGGAGAACCGCCGCACCGTCGAAGGCCAGCTCGACCACGCCCGCTGCCATGACGCAAACCAGACCGAACGGCGCGGCGGCCTGCTCATCACCCGAGGGATGCAGGTAGTCAGCCGTCGGCTGGGCCTGAGCGGAAACTGCGACGTCGTCGAGTTCCGGGCCGACCCGGAGGGCATCCCCCTGCAAAGCACGGAAGGGCTCTGGAAGCCCATGCCTGTCGAGTACAAGCATGGCCGCGCCAAGGCCAGCGACGCCGACCGGCTGCAGCTCTGCGCACAGGCCATGGCGCTGGAAGAGATGCTGGTGTGCAGCATCCCGGAGGGTGCGCTCTTCTACGAGGAAACGCGGCGGCGGGAGGTCGTGCCGCTGACCGAAGAACTGCGCCAGGCCACCCAGAAGATGGCCGATGAGATGCACGCCTATTTTGCCCGGGGCTATACCCCCAAATCAAAGCCCGGCATCCACTGCAGCGCCTGCTCCCTCAAAGAGCTCTGCCTCCCCGTGCTGTATCAGCGTGCCGACCCAAAAGCCTATCTCCGCGCCCATCTGGACGAGATACAGGAGGCCGCGCCATGAGAAAGTTTTTGAACACGCTCTATGTCCTCAACAAGGACGCCTACCTTTCCCTCGAGGGGGAGAACATCGTCCTGCTCTGCAACAAGGCTGAAATTGGCCGGGTCCCGCTCCACAGGCTGGAAGGCATCGTCTGCTTCAGCTATCCCGGCGCAAGCCCTGCCCTGATGGGCAAATGCGCCCGCCTCGGGGTCGATTTGAGCTTTTTCAGCCCGCAGGGACGCTTTCTGGCCCGGGCTGTAGGCGAAGAGCGGGGCAACGTCCTGCTGCGGCAGACCCAGTACCGCATCGCAGACAGCGAGGCAGAAAGCTGTCTCTATGCGCGCAATTTCATCCTGGGCAAAGTCTATAACGCCCGCTGGGTGCTGGAACGGGCCACCCGCGACCACCCTCAGCGGGTGCCGGTGGAACAGCTCAAGCGCACCAGCGCTCAGCTGGCGGCAGCGCTGCCCCTCATCGAGCAGTGCGACGACCTCGACCAGCTTCGCGGCCTGGAGGGCGAGGCGGCACAGCGGTATTTCGACTGCTTTGATTCGCTCATCCTGCAGCAGCACGATGATTTTTCTTTCGCAGGCCGGAGCCGCCGCCCGCCACTGGACAACACCAATGCCCTGCTCTCCTTCGCTTATTCGCTTCTGGCCTCCGACTGCACAGCGGCTCTTCAGAGTGTGGGCCTCGACCCCTACGTCGGCTTTCTCCACCGCGCCCGGCCCGGGCGCAGGAGCCTCGCCCTCGACCTCATGGAAGAACTGCGCACTGTTTACGCCGACCGCTTCGTGCTCTCCTGCATCAACCAGAAGATCATGACGCCGAAGCATTTCCAGAAGCAGGAAAACGGGGCTGTCCTTCTCACCGATGAGGGCCGCCGCGCCTTTCTGGGCGGGTGGCAGACCCGCAAGCAGGAGACCATCACCCACCCGTTCCTGAACGAAAAACTTCCGTGGGGCCTCGTGCCTTATGTGCAGGCTCTGCTTCTGGCCCGCACCCTGCGGGACGATATGGAGCTTTACCCGCCATTTTTCTGGAAGTGAGGGATGTGTATGCTGGTCCTTATCACCTACGACGTCAACACCGAAACTTCTGCCGGGCGCAGACGTCTGCGCAAAGTCGCCAAGCGCTGTGTGGACCACGGCCAGCGGGTGCAGAACTCCGTGTTCGAGTGTCTGCTGGATGCCGCGCAGTATGCCGTTCTCAAGGCGGAGCTGACGGCCCTCATCGACCCCGCGCTGGACAGCCTGCGCTTCTACCAGCTGGGCAACAACTATAAGAGCAAGGTGGAGCATATCGGCGTTCATCCGCCCTTCGAGCAGGACGGCCTGCTGTTGTTCTGAGTTTTGCGCCCCGGTGCGAAGGGCGAGTTCTCAGCATTTTTCCGGCACCTTCGCACCGGATTTTTGAGTCGTTTTGCATGATTTGGATCGTTCTTTGACCCGTTGTAAATCAAAGCTCTTCTAAATTCGTGCAGAATGTTGTATAATTTATAAGAAAATAGAGATTTTGTCTCTGTTTTTGCTGTCGCCCTCCTCGCGGAGGGCGTGGATAGAAATATTGAAGACCCCGTCGAGCGTGAAGAGCTGGTCTCGTCGCCCTCCTCGCGGAGGGCGTGGATAGAAATCCGTGGTGGGCGTTATTTCGCTGATCGTTGCCGCGGTCGCCCTCCTCGCGGAGGGCGTGGATAGAAATTTCGATGAACGCGGCGAATATATCATTCCCGAAGTCGCCCTCCTCGCGGAGGGCGTGGATAGAAATTGTTCACTCTTTAGCCTCCGCTGCTTCTGCTGTTGTCGCCCTCCTCGCGGAGGGCGTGGATAGAAATATATTGACATGCACGCGCGCGCACGTAATCGCGCACGTCGCCCTCCTCGCGGAGGGCGTGGATAGAAATAGCTTGTCCGTTGAGTTTGAGATCTCGATGGCTGTGTCGCCCTCCTCGCGGAGGGCGTGGATAGAAATACGAATCCGTTTACCGCATCTCGGAGGTCGAACGGTCGCCCTCCTCGCGGAGGGCGTGGATAGAAATCCATTCCGGGCAAAAGCAACGTAGCCGAACACGGTCGCCCTCCTCGCGGAGGGCGTGGATAGAAATCATCTGGCCTTTGCGTCGATCTGCGTGCTGCCGCGTCGCCCTCCTCGCGGAGGGCGTGGATAGAAATATTCTGCATCGTCCTTTCTTCTCGGGCACCAGTCGTCGCCCTCCTCGCGGAGGGCGTGGATAGAAATTACAGCACCATCCGATAAACAAAAAATCCCCCTCCGTCGCCCTCCTCGCGGAGGGCGTGGATAGAAATCGACCAAACAGGTGGTACGGAGTGCCGGCATAAGGTCGCCCTCCTCGCGGAGGGCGTGGATAGAAATATGGTCGGCTTGTCTGCATTTTGGCAAGAAACCCGTCGCCCTCCTCGCGGAGGGCGTGGATAGAAATTCGACACCCTGGACGACCCGGAGGAAACGCTGACGGTCGCCCTCCTCGCGGAGGGCGTGGATAGAAATTACGGTCTTTTCGCCGCTGAGAATCTTCTCGCACGTCGCCCTCCTCGCGGAGGGCGTGGATAGAAATTTTTCGGGCCGTTTCGTTTCGCCCGAGCGGCAGGTCGCCCTCCTCGCGGAGGGCGTGGATAGAAATAACACGCTTCACGCCCGTTTGCATCAACAGGGCGTGGATAGAAATGTCTCTGAACCATTCGTTCCAGACTTTGGCATACGTCGCCCTCCTCGCGGAGGGCGTGGATAGAAATATGCGCAAGCTCACGCGAGAGCACTGGCGCACAGCGGTCGCCCTCCTCGCGGAGGGCGTGGATAGAAATATGCTGCGCCAGACCGTCCACGGGATTCTGTATAGTCGCCCTCCTCGCGGAGGGCGTGGATAGAAATACCGCGACTTTGGCGGCTAACCCTTACGTCCTCGCGTCGCCCTCCTCGCGGAGGGCGTGGATAGAAATCCGAGGACCTCGAAAAGGAAGTCGAGGGCATCCTGTCGCCCTCCTCGCGGAGGGCGTGGATAGAAATTGATACAGGCACTCCAGCCCCGAGCAGAGCGGCGCGTCGCCCTCCTCGCGGAGGGCGTGGATAGAAATCGGCTCATCGTGGTCATGCTGAAGGCTGCCGTGGTCGCCCTCCTCGCGGAGGGCGTGGATAGAAATTGTCCCATCAGGTTTTCGAAGTGTTCCCAGAGCAGGTCGCCCTCCTCGCGGAGGGCGTGGATAGAAATATCGTTGCGGACGTCCTGACGAACTGAGCGCAGCGTCGCCCTCCTCGCGGAGGGCGTGGATAGAAATTTCTCCGGCTCGCGGTCAAGAGCGCCCTGCACCTGGTCGCCCTCCTCGCGGAGGGCGTGGATAGAAATTAATATGTGCTGTACTGCGATCGCCTGACGCAATGTCGCCCTCCTCGCGGAGGGCGTGGATAGAAATATCCGGCGCACCACGCCGATCGGACGGCCTTAAACTGTCGCCCTCCTCGCGGAGGGCGTGGATAGAAATGACGCAGCAGTAAGCCTGATGGATGACAACATCTGGTCGCCCTCCTCGCGGAGGGCGTGGATAGAAATTCAAAAAAACCTATGGATAAATGTTGCAGATTTGGCGTCGCCCTCCTCGCGGAGGGCGTGGATAGAAATTTTTTGTACCACGGCCATTTTTGAGGTCGTGGTGTCGCCCTCCTCGCGGAGGGCGTGGATAGAAATCTGTCTGGCTCGGCGTGCTGCCCGGCGGCGCTGGGTCGCCCTCCTCGCGGAGGGCGTGGATAGAAATACCTATGGCTACTCCATGTGACCAAGCATTGCAAAGTCGCCCTCCTCGCGGAGGGCGTGGATAGAAATGCCCTGGCTTTCGGCCATTTGCCCGTCAGGGTGCGGTCGCCCTCCTCGCGGAGGGCGTAGATAGAAATAGGAAACTGTGTCGCACGTCCTGTTTGTCCCAGTCGTCGCCCTCCTCGCGGAGGGCGTGGATAGAAATATGAGATGTCCTTTCTCCCGGCGAGGCCGGGCTGTCGCCCTCCTCGCGGAGGGCGTGGATAGAAATAAGCGTCGGCTCGAAGAAGAAAATGCCTGCTAGGAGTCGCCCTCCTCACGGAGGGCGTGGATAAAAATATGCTCCATAGGTTAGACCTGCTCTTTCTTCTCGGGTCGCCCTCCTCGCGGAGGGCGTGGATAGAAATGCTGAGTTCGAGCGCCTGCCGGATGGGGCGCTCCGTCGCCCTCCTCGCGGAGGGCGTGGATAGAAATATGCTCCATAGGTTAGACCTGCTCTTTCTTCTTGGGTCGCCCTCCTCGCAGAGGGTACAGATAGAAATCAGTTTCCACCGCGAATCGGGCATCGCCACAATTTTTCCAAAAAGGAGTTTTCCATGCATACAGTTTCCCTCACCCATCAGCTCGTCGCCATCCAGGACGACTTTGACCTCGACAAGATCATCGAAAGCGGCCAGTGCTTCCGGCCGCAAAAGCTGTCCGACGGGCGCTACCGTTTTCTTTCCGGCGGCGCACTTCTTTATCTGACTCCGCTGGGCGATGGGCAATACGATGCCGCATGGTATGGCTCAGATCGGGAGTACTGGGCCGACTACTTTGATTTGGGCCGGAACTATGCCGCGCTGCGGTGCAGCTTGGCGGGACAGAGCAGCTATCTGGACAAATCGCTCGATTTCGGGCAGGGCATCCGAATCCTGCATCAGGACCCATGGGAAATGCTCATCACCTTTCTTATCTCCCAGCGCAAGAGCATTCCGGCCATCCGTACCGCCGTGGAACACCTTGCCCGGTGCTGCGGCGAACCGCTCAGTGCCGAAGGCGATGAAGTTTTCCTCTTCCCTACCCCGCAGCAGCTCTGCGGCCTCTCTGAGGCGCAGCTGATGGGCTGTGGTCTGGGCTACCGCACCCGTTACATCCAGAACGCTGCCGCTCAGGCTTCCAGCGGCACACTCGACCTCGGTGCTCTGGCGGCGCTGCCCGACGACGCGCTCTTTTCCCGCCTCCTCGAGCTGGACGGCGTCGGCAAAAAGGTAGCAAACTGCGTCTGCCTCTTTGGCTATGGCCGTACCGCGATGGCTCCCATCGATGTCTGGATACAGCGACTCATTGATGAGGAATTCGGCGGCCGCGACCCTTTTCCTTCCTATGATCAGCAGGCTGGCATCGTACAGCAGTACTTGTTCTACTACAAACGCAGCACCAGCCGCAGCGTCGCTCACAAAAAATAAAAAAAGTTATTGACAACTCTCCATTTGGCTGGTATAATAACACACGTCGTCAGGGACGGCACACCAGCTATGGGGGATTAGCTCAGCTGGGAGAGCGCTTGCATGGCATGCAAGAGGTCAGCGGTT
>OOCL01001030.1_pt1 | contig 17987 bp, 17 predicted proteins | sample 1671211 | NCBI WGS metagenome assembly OOCL01 (sample SAMN06348133, study PRJEB24527) | human gut metagenome | biome: human gut; feature: ankylosing spondylitis patient; material: feces | host: Homo sapiens | place: China | collected 2015-10 | reverse complement strand
GGGGCTTGCCGAGATGATTGACCCCTATGAGGACACGGCCGATGCGGGAGCTGCCGGCAAGACGGTTGTCGAGGAGCCCGAGTGGGATCTGATTGAGAACGAGCTGCGTGCAATTGATGCTGACGGCTTCCGATATTCTTTGCATTGCCAGGGCGATGGCGCCGTTCGTCGCACCGTGGCGCTCTATGCCTCGCTGCCTCGAGACGAGCATGGACGGTTGCTTCGCCGCCATGCGATTACCGATCTCGAGAACTCTGACCCGACCGATCTTGTCGAGTTTGGCAAGTTAGGTGGAATTTGCGAGGTCTATCCGCAGATTCTGACGCTGGACCGGCGCGAGGATTGCCTGTCGATGATGCGTCGACAAATTGGCGAGACGCGACTTTTGCACAGCTGGAATCGCCGCGGCATGGAAGATTCCGGATGCACGGTGTGCTGTGGTACGGATTTGCCACTGCTGATTCCGAGCCTGGGCGAGTCAATCTACAGCGCGTGCGGTGGATACTTCGACGATGGACTGCCCGTGAATGAGGCCAACGCGCTGACGCTTGTCGAGCTCTTGCGTGCTTGGACTGCCGGGGGCGCGTACGATTTGATGCGCGAAGACGAACTGGGTACGCTTGAGGTCGGCAAGCTTGCCGATATCTGCGTGCTCGATCGGGATGTGTTCGACCTCGATTATCGCGACGCACGCGATCTTTCGGTTGATATGACGATGTCGGACGGACAAATCGTGTTCGATCGAAATAAGGAGGCATAAGATGTCTGAATCCAAACCGACGCTGCGCCGCGAACAGATTGCGGGCATGAATATCCACTACATCATGTGGTCGCTCGATTATTTCCTTGATGTGCAGCAGCGTTTGGGCTTTGAGTCCATTGAGCTGTGGTGTGCGGAGCCGCATGTGACGCTCGACCACACGGGCTACTTTGAGGCTGAGGTCCTGGCGAAAAAGGCTGCAGGCCGTGGGCTTAGGTATCGTACTCTGTGCCCCGAGAATGTTGTCTATCCTTGGCAGTACTGCGCACGCAAACCGCTGCATGAACAGCGCAGCCTGGCGTACTTTAAGCACGGCATTGAGCTTGCCGAGGTACTTGGGTGCGACCGTATGTCCGTCAACTCGGGCTGGGGCGACTGGGACGAGGACCGCGAGGAAGCCTGGAAGCGCAGCCGCGAGCACTTGTCCATTCTGGCGGAGTATGCCGGTGAGCACGGTCTGGTGCTTACGATGGAAAGCCTGCGTCCCGAGGAGAGCAACCTTGTAACGACGGTTTCCGATGCGAAGCGCATGATTGACGAGGTCGCGAGCCCGTACTTACAGCCCATGGTTGATACAACCGCGATGGGCGTTGCGGGCGAGACGCTCGAGGACTGGTTTGCCGCCTTTGGTGATGGGGCAATTCACGAGATGCACTTTATCGACGGTGACCCGTATGGCCATCTGGTGTGGGGCGATGGCAAGCACGATATGGACGCCTTCGTCGCCACGCTTAATGCCCATGGTTTCGATGGCATGCTGGGCCAGGAAATCACGGACGGGCGTTACTACGATGACCCGGCGGCGGCAGATGCCAAGAACATGGCCGCATTCGAGAAATATCTGATTGACTAAAACAACTATCGGCCACGCAGCCAACGTCATTGATTGCGGACCAAACAAGAAAGGAACTGGATATGAACGCACACGATCTGATCAAAGAGGCAATTGCCGAGAAGGGCAAGTTCGACAGCGTCTACTGGATTGCTTGCGGTGGCTCCATGATCGATTTGATCCCGGCTCATGAGCTTCTGCAGCGCGAGGCAACCACCTTCACTTCGTATATCTATACGGCTCGCGAGTTTGATATCATGCGCCCGCGCCGCTTGGGTGAGAAATCCCTGGTCATTGCTTGCAGCCACAGCGGCAACACCCCCGAGGTCGTCGAGGGCTGTGAGATTGCCCTTGCTGCCGGCGCTACGGTGATCGCCCAGACCGACAACGCTGGATCCAAGATTGACTCCGGCAAGTGGACCACGTGGGTCTACCCGTGGGGCGAGGGCGTGCCGCAGGCCGAGGTCCCCGCTGGCATTTCGCTGTCGCTTGCGGCCGAGCTGCTCGATCAGCAGGAGGGCTACGCCGATCTTGCCGATATGTATGCCGGTATCGCCGAGATGGATAAGATTCTTCCCCCGGCACGTGAGAAGGTAAATGCCGAGCTAGGCGATCGTTTTGCCAAGCTTTGCCAGGAGCACGAGTTCTTCTACATTCTGGGCAGCGGTCCCAACTTTAGCCAGACCTACGGTTTCGCTATCTGCTCTCTTATGGAGATGCAGTGGCAGCACTGCAGCTACATCCACTCTGCCGAGTACTTCCACGGCCCCTTCGAGGCTACTCAGGATGGCGTTTTTTACTTCCTGCAGATGGGCTCCAGCGAGTGCCGTGCTATGGACGAGCGCGCCCTTGCGTTCCTTAAGACGCATACCGATACGCTGATGGTGCTCGATGCCAAGGAGTACGGTATGGAAGCCGTGCCGGCGAGCGTCCGTGCCTATCTGGACCCGGTGCTGTTCTACGCCATGAACTGCGAGCTGCGTGCTGCACGCGGCAAGGTGTTTGATCACGATCCCGATTTCCGTCGCTATATGGGTGTTGTCGAGTACTAGAAGGGGCAAAGGCCATGGCATTTAACGTTAACGCGCTCGGATTTGGCGACAACGTCGTCGATCGCTACGAGCATATCCACACCATGTATCCCGGCGGCAATGCGGTGAACTTCGCCGTTTATGCCAAGAAATGCGGTGCCGCACGCTCTGCATACATGGGCATTTTTGGCAATGACGCCGCTGCCGAGCATGTCATTGCAAGCCTCGAGGATGAGGGTATCGAGCTTGACAAGTGCGAGCAGATGATTGGCGAGAACGGAGCGGCTCGCGTGACCGTCGTTGACGGTGACCGTGTCTTCCTCGGTTCCAACGAGGGCGGTATCCGTGGCGATGCGCGCTATGTTCTCGATCGCTTTGACCTTTCGTACATGAAGCAGTTCGATGTGGTTCATTCGGGCAACTATTGCTTCACCGAGCGCGAGCTGCCCAAGTTGAAGGCTGCGGGCGTCACGGTCTCTTTTGACTTTTCGGACGACTCCACCGACGAGTACTACGAGCAGATTGCGCCCTACGTCGATTTTGCTTTCTTTAGTGCGGCGGATGCCGCGAGTGAGGACGAGATTCGCGAGCGTCTGGCATGGGTGAAGGGTCTGGGTCCGCGTTTTGTGTCGGCTACGGCGGGCGCCGAGGGCTGCATTGCTTACGACGGCGAGCGTTATTACCGCCAGCTGGCTAAACCGGTAACGGACATGAAGGACACCATGGGGGCGGGCGACTCGTTCCTCACCTCGTTTTTGATGTGCTATCTCGATTCCGCCAAGCGTGGTGAGGATGGCGCCGAGGCCATCGAGCGCGCGCTCGACTTTGCTGCCGGGTTTGCCTCGACCGTGTGCGGTATGGAAGGTTCTTGGGGCCACGGAGCACCAATCGTCGAATAGCTTAAGAAAGCGTACGGCGGTCTGGCTATGAGGCTTTGGACAGCCGATGCAAAACAATAAGCGAAACGCGAAAAGGGGGCTCGCCATGTGGTGGGTCCCCTTTTGAACATTGGAGAAGACTATGGGCATTAAAGCGTGTGCGGCTGGTTTTTGCTGCGCGGACGTCTATCAAAACATCGGCGTGTTCTATCCGACTGGCAATGGCATTGACTGGGGTATCCATCTTGCACGAATGGGCGTTTCGGTATCTGCCGTGTCGGTTGTCGGCAAGGACGAGTACGGAGACAAGATGAGAGAGGCGCTGGCCGCTGAGGGGTTCGATATCTCACATCTACGGGTGGAGGATGGCGACACCTCGGTGATGCTCATGGCGTTGAAAGACGGCGTCGATCGCGTGCATCTCGAGGCAATTGATGGCGTAATGGAGACATATCGACCGAATGAAGACGACCGGGCGTTTATCCTAGAGCATGACATCATTCACACCGACCTGTTTGGCAATTGTTTGGACCTCCTGCCCGAATGGCATGATGCGGGCAAGACGGTGGCTATGGACTTCTCGGTGTTCAGCCAGGATCCTGAATATGCCTGTGAGGCTCATTTTCCTTACGTGGACTATGCGTTCATGTCGTTTGAAGAGGACACTCCGGAGCTGCGAGACTGGGTACGCCACGTGCAGGAATTGGGACCGCGCGTTGCGGTTGCCACGCTTGGCGAGAAGGGAAGCATTGCCTATGACGGTGAGCGCTTCTATGAGTGCGGGATCGTACCGGCGGAGAAGGTCGTTAACACCGTGGGTGCCGGCGACTCGTATATTGCCGGGTTTACCAAGGGCGTGATCGATGGCCTTGATATTCCGGCGTGTATGAAGGCGGGCGCTGAGCTGTCGTCCCGAGTGATTGGTTCGTTTGAGCCGTACTAGGGTCAAATGCCTGGAAAGGAGTACGAAATGGTTATCGACATGTTGGTCCATCCTATGCTCTACGGCGAGATCTGTACGCCGGGTGATGAGCCTGATGGATTCGGTTTTTGGTCACGAGAATTTGGTATGGGGCATATGGGCCCCATGGATTGGGATGAGCTTCAAGTCGAGATGGACGTCTGCGATGTGCAGAAGAGCGTGCTCATGCCGCTCGATGTAACCACGGCATGCGGAGGGCACTTTGGCACCAATGACCAGATTGCCATGCTGGTTGCCGCACATCCCGATCGTTTGTGGGGATTTGCGAGCGTAGACCCGCAGGTGAGCGGTGCCGCAGACGAATTGGAGCGCGCCTTTACCGAGTTGGGGGCAAAGGGGCTTTGCCTGCATCCTGCAAAGCAGGGTTTTGCCCCCGATGATGCTGTGGCCGAGCCGCTTTACGAACTGTGCGAGCGCCATAACAAGCCGGTGGTTTTCCATGCCGGTATGTCTTGGGAGCCGGGCGCAGAGCTCTCGCGCAGTAACCCGCTTGCATTTGAGCACACAATCGCAACGCATCCAAATGTGCGTTTTAGTTTGACCCATTTTGGCTGGCCCTGGGTGCGCGAGACCGTGGCGATGCTGCTCAAGTATCCCAACTGCTACGCGGACACCTCTATCACTTACATCGATTCGCCCGAGGAGATGATGCAGCGTCTTTTCACGGTCGATATGGGGCCGCTGTGGTATGAGCGCGCGCTATCGCACCAAGTGATGTTCGCCAGCAATACGCCGCGCTTCCGTGCATTCAAACTCAAGCGGGCGCTCGATACCGTGCCCATGCGCGATGATGCGCGAGAAAGGCTCTACTGGGGTAATGCCCTGCGTTTTCTTGAAGGGGATGAGTGAACATGGTGACGCTCGAGACATTGAGCTATCTATCGACTGCTCCGGACCAGTTCATCGATATTACCGAGGACGTGCACGCTGCCATCGAACGCAGCTCGGTGACGAATGGCTTGGCGGCGATTATTTTGTCGCATACGACCTGCGGAATCGTGGTAAACGAGGGGCTGCCCTGCGTGGAGACGGATCTTATGGAGACGCTTGATCGCATCGCCCCACTCGATGCCCCCTATGCGCATGCACACTTCCTGCCGAGCTATGGAGCCACCGGTAACAACTCCTGTGGGCATATCAAGAGCATGATTTGTGGAAACAGTTGCTTCTTTCCCGTCCAAGATGGCCACATCGTGTGCGGAGGTGCCCAGAACATCTATCTTGCGGAGTTTGACGGTCCGCAGAAGCGAAAAGTGTACGTCGAGGTGCTGGGGGAGTAACGTCCCTGCAATGACCCTGAGAAGGAGCACGTTATGTCGTTTCTAACCTCGATGTTCAAGACCGAAAAGCCGGTTATCGGAATGCTGCACCTGCGTCCTCTGCCGGGCGATCCGCTGTATTACCCGGGCGGAAGCGTGTCACGGGTCGTGGAAGCCGCCAAGCGCGATCTCGAGGCGTTGCAGCAGGGCGGTGTCGATGGCATTTTGATTACCAATGAGCTCTCGATGTCCTATGAGCAGCACGTTTCTCCCTCAACCCTTGCATCGATGGGCTATGTAATCGGGGCTCTGTCCCATGATCTGTCGACTCCTTGGGGAGCTGAGGCTATTTACGATGGCGATACCACAATCGAGCTGTGCGCTGCCGTCGATGCGCGGTTCACGCGCTGCAATTTTTGCGGTGCCTGGGCCGGTGATCTCGGGCTGATTAACCGAGATTTCGCTCACACCATGCGTCGCAAGGCGGCGCTGCGCTTGGACGACCTCAAGCTTTTTCACTTCATCACGAGCGAGGGGGAGGTTTATCTCAACGACCGCACGACTGCGGACATTGCCGATTCACTTCTCTTTAATTGCCTACCGGATGCGATGGTCATCGGCGGTTCGGCTGCCGGTCGCGGCGCTTCGGGCGAGCTTGCCGATGAGGTCCGCGAGCGTGTTGGCCAAGTACCTGTGGTGTGTGGCACCGGTTGTCGCGAAAATACCGTGGCTGACGTATTTGCTTACTACGATGGCGCGTTTGTCGGCACGTGCTTAAAGCGCGATGGAAAGCTGGATGCCCCGGTTGATGTTGAGCGGGTAGCTCGTTTTATGGCTGCCGCTCGCACGGCGCGAGGGGAGTAGGCACCTATGGCGTTCTATCTGGGTATTGATATTGGGACAAGTGCCTCTAAAGGCGTTTTAATCGATGATCGATGCAACATCGTTTGCCAGGCCTCTTGTGGACACGAGACGGACAACCCGCGTGATGGATGGTACCAGCATGATGCGGAGGCAGTTTGGTGGGGCGATTTTTGCCGCTTGTCGCGCGAGCTGGTGGTGCGATCGGGGGTTAATGCGGCGCAGATCGGATGCGTGGGCCTTTCCGCATTGGGTTGCGACTGCGTGCCGGTCGATACCGAGTGCAACGCGCTGGCGCCCGCGATTTTATATGGAGTCGATGCACGTTCGAAGCCGCAGATTGACGAGCTTCTTTCCGAATATGGGTCAGATCGCGCACGCGAGCTTTTCGGGCACGATCCGTGTTCGTCAGATATTGCTCCCAAGATCTTGTGGTTTAAGGAGAATATGCCCGAGGTACACGAACGTGCTGCGAAGTTCCTGACGGCGTCATCGTTTCTGTGCGCGAAGTTGACGGGGCGTTTTACGGTGGACCGTTATTTGGCGGAGGATTTTCTTCCCCTATACGATCGCTACACTTGGAAGGTTGATGCTCGGGAATGTGCTCGTTTCTGCCGGCCTGACCAGATGGCGGAGGTAATGTCGGCTACCGATATTGCCGGGGTGATTACGCAGCGCGCGGCTGAGGCGACGGGGCTCGTGGCAGGGACACCTGTCTTGGTGGGAACGGGCGACTCTGGTGCCGAGGCCATTTCGACGGGTGTATTCCGTCCCGGCGATATGATGGTTCAGTTGGGGAGTACGGCGTATTTCATCTACCTAGCTGATCATATGATCGATGATGCCCGCCTGTGGCCAGGGACGTTTATTATTTCCGGAACTTACGGGATCTGCGCGGGGACCAATACGGCGGGTGCGCTCACATCGTGGCTGCGCCAAGAGCTGTATCGCGACGCCGTAGAGGCCGAGGGCCACGGTGGCCACGATGCATATTCGGTTATGGCGCATGATGCCGCCGATGTGGCGCCGGGTGCCGATGGGCTCCTGTGTCTGCCGTACTTTGCGGGGGAGCGTACTCCGCTCAACGATCCCGAGGCACGTGGCGTCTTCTTTGGCCTGACCGGAAGGCATACGCGAGCCCATATGGTTCGCGCCGCCTTGGAAGGCGTCGCGTATACCGTTGCATCCCATGTCGACATTATCGAGCGAGAGCATGGACTGACAATTGGGCGCATTATGCTTGTCGGAGGTGGAACCAAGAATCCAGTTTGGATGCAAGCTATCGCCGACGTATGCGGGCGCGAGGTCTCGGTTGCCAAGGTTACGGTGGGCGCATGCTTCGGTGATGCCATCATGGCAGCTCTCGCAGGTGGCGCCTATGCATCATGGGATGAACTCGCCCGAGTCCTTGGCGTTGCGCAAACAATCGTGCCCGATATGACTGCCCACGAGCTATATGCGTCGCGCCGTCATATCTTTGACGAATTGTATGCGCGCAACCGTGATCTCATGCACGAATTGGTGTAATGCTGCCGAATTGCACTGCCTATCAATAGGGACTGCGTTGTACGATTCGCATGTCCCTTGGCATTTTTGCCACAGGGGTTAGCGAAGGTCAAAAACAGAGTGCGCATTTGCTAAAACTGCCGACTCGATGCGCTTTGCGTCACAGTTTTTGAGCGAGGCGATGCGCATCGAGGTCCTTGTGAGCGATCTGATGAGCGACTGCGCACTTGTTTCCGTGTTTGGCTCGGCCGGCGCATCGGTCTCGAGCAGTAGACGGTCGAGTGGAATCTGTCGGGCGTATTCGCGTCCGCGCTTGGTGGCGAGCATGCGCTCGTTCACGGAAAAATAGCAGCCTGCGTTTCGCGCACGGTCGAACTCGTTCGAGGTGCCGCTAAACCAGTGGAAGATGATGGCGGGGGAGTTGGGGCTTGGGGTGAGTAATCCATATGACTCAAGGGCGTCCAGTACGGTTCCTGCCGAACGAACAGCGTGAATTGATATCACGCGCCCGGCAAGAGGATAGTGCACGAGTGCATTACAGAGCTGGTCGAGCGCCTGTGTTTGTAGCGGCTCGCTTCCGGCACAGCGCGCGGAAAAGTCGAGTCCGACCTCGCCGATAAAGCGCTCTTGTGCGGCGACCTTGCAAAGCAGATTGATTTCGGCGGCACCGCATCGTCCGTCGGCGAGCCACCAGGGATGGAGGCCGATGCCGGCAAAGATGTTTGAACGGCTACGGGCGCGCTTGTTGGCGCTTGCGAAGTCGCGCGGATCGACGCCGCAGTCAAAGAGACCCATGCCCAGCGCCGTCGCCTCGTCGGCAACGGCGTCCGGGCGAGCCATTAAATCGAGATGGCAGTGCGCGTCAAATAACTGCGGTGTCATTGCGGCACATCTCGTTAATCTAGGCGCTGGCCGTCGGCGCGCACGCGCTCGCACCCGCGCCCACTGATCTGGCGTATAACCTCGCCGGCGATCATCTGGCCCATGATGGGCGGCATAAAGCTCGCGGTTCCCAGCTCGGTGCGCTCGTGGATGTTGGAAGGGTCGCGGGGCTGGGTTTTAACCGATTCCTCGCAGCTAAACAGCACGTGCAGGCTCTTGATGCCGCGCTTTTTGCACTCTTTGCGCATGATGCGGCTCATGGGGTCGCGCACGGTGTCAAAGATATCGGCAAAACGCAAGCATTCGGGATGCAGCTTGTTGGCCCCGCCCATAGAGCTAACCAAACGAATGTCGTGATCTTGAGCATATTTGGCAATGGTGAGCTTGGCCGAGATGGTGTCGATGGCGTCGACGACGTAGTCGAGCTTGCCGCCCGTCTGCTCCAAAACGCTCGCGAAGAAATCATCGATGTTGTCGCTCAGCAGGTATTCGGTGCGCTTGATAACGGTGGCAGCGGGATTGATGTCGTTGATCATGGCTTCCATCACGTCCACCTTGCGCTTGCCGATGGTGCTATGAAAGGCGATGGCCTGGCGATTGATATTGCTGGGCGCGATGATGTCCTTGTCCAGAATTACAAAATGACCAATGCCGCCGCGGGCGAGTGCCTCGCAGCAGTTGGAGCCCACACCTCCGCAGCCGAGTACCAGCACCGTGGCATCGGCGAGCTTGTCGAGTGCCTCGCGGCCCATGATGATCTCGAGCTTGGCATCGCGCGTCTCGTTGGGAGTTGCGGCTGTGGTTTCGGTCATAGACATCCTCCGATGGGGAAGCGAATCGTGTTTTAGCTATCGCCATTATAGGTATTATCGCGATTCCATTTGAGCCCTAGGGGCTTGTTGAAATGAGGCAGTGATTCGCATAAGATGAAGCAGATGGCACCCGTTGCAGCGGGTTGGCCAACTCCCAAACACGTTTGTAGCGTGAGAAGTGGCCGTCTTCGCATTACGCGGGGGCGGCTATTTCATTCGACCTCCAATGTGGATGCCGAGCTCCACAGCCGCGATTACAAGCAACAACAACGTCAGGACATCGTTAATACTCATAGTCCATCTCCTTCTTGGGAAGAGGGAGCTGGCCCATCTGCTTCTGGACCCATTGTATCTAAAAACGAACGAATGTTCTATACATAACATTGCTATTAGATAATTAGACAAACATCTAAATATCGAGTATAGTGTGCACGTTGCGAGAGATAGCGAGAGGAGGTTCTATGCCGGGAGAAGGTTTTAAGGCGCTGGCGGATCCAACGCGGCGGCGCATTTTAGAACTGCTGCGCGAGGGCAATTGCACGGCGGGGGAGCTCGCCGAGCGTTTCGACATAAGCAAACCGTCGCTCAGCCATCATCTGGCAACGCTTAAAAACGCCGGGTTGGTGACCGACGAGCGCCATGGCCAAAACATCGTATACAGCTTAAACACCACCGTCATGCAGGATTTAATTGGCTGGTTTATGGGTTTTACAAACAATGAAGGTGATAAGGATGAATAACGAAAACAAGGGCATTCACCCCACAGGGGTATCGTCGCGCGTGTGGATTGCGCTGGTCGCTCTGTGCGTCGCCAATGTCGTAGCGCACCTCATGGTGATGCCGAGCTTGCCTGCGCAGATTCCCACGCACTGGGGCGCGAACGGCGCTGTCGACGGTTGGGGTCCTAGCTGGATGGCCTCCGCGCTCGGCGTGCTGCCTCTGGCGCTTCTCGCAATGTTCTGCGTGGTGCCGCGCGTCGATCCCAAAGGTGAGGCATATCGAACCTCGGGTAAGTTCTATCAGGGCTTCGTAATTGCCTTCACCTTGTTCATGTGCGCCATAAGCTGGCTGGGAGAGCTTACGGTCTGGGGCGTGGTGCCGGCGGTCGGTTCGGTCAACGTGCTGATTTCCGGTGCTGTCGGTTTGCTGTTCATCGGCGTAGGCAACTACTTGCCGCGTGTGAAGCAGAACTATACGCTCGGTATCAAGACGCCCTGGGCGCTTGCCGATCCCGAGAACTGGCGCCGTACGCAGCGTTTTGGCGGTGCCTGCTTTATGGTGCTGGGCGTTGGCCTGATTGTGATGGGCGTGGCGGGTAGCGTGCTTTCGAGTGAAGTCGTCGCCGCGGTGATTGCGGTTCTGGCGTTTGGTTCAGCTGGAGCCGCCTACGTCTATTCGTATCTGCTGTGGCGCAAATCGCAGCGAGCCGCTCGTTAAGGTTGCGGAAAACTAGCGTACGCAGTTCATAGTATGTTCCGGGGGATTTTTCCCAGGTAGTATTAGGGGGTGTGGGCAACCATGCCCCTTTTTCGTTTAGTTTCAGAGCTGGTTTCCTCATTTCGTTTCCACTAAAGCGAATCAAGAATAGGGAAACAGAAGGTAGAAAGGATAAAACAGGCAAATGGCGGAGTTTATCTACCAGATGTATCAGGCTCGTAAGGCCCATGGCGACAAGGTAATCCTTGACGACGTGACCCTGAGCTTCTACCCCGGTGCCAAGATCGGCGTCGTGGGCCCCAACGGCATGGGTAAGTCGACCCTGCTCAAGATCATGGCCGGTATCGAGGAAGTCTCCAACGGCGATGCCAGGCTTACCCCCGGCTACACCGTGGGCATCCTGCAGCAGGAGCCGCCGCTCGATGACGACAAGACCGTCATCGAGAACGTGCGCATGGCGTTTGGCGACATGATCGCCAAGGTCGATCGCTTCAACAAGATCGGCGAGGAGATGTGCGACCCGGACTGCGACATGGACGCCCTCATGGCCGAGATGGGCAAGCTTCAGGACGAGATCGATGCCGCCGATGGCTGGGATATCGATTCCAAGCTCGGCCAGGCCATGGACGCCCTGCAGCTGCCCGATTCCGACATGCCGGTTAACGTGCTCTCTGGCGGCGAGCGCCGCCGCGTGGCCCTGTGCAAGCTGCTGCTCGAGGCTCCCGACCTGCTGCTGCTCGACGAGCCCACGAACCACCTGGACGCCGAGTCGATCCTGTGGCTCGAGCACTTCCTGCACAACTACCAGGGCGCGGTGCTTGCCGTCACGCACGATCGCTACTTCCTGGATAACGTTGCCGAGTGGATCTGCGAGGTCGACCGCGGCCACCTTTATCCCTACAAGGGCAACTACTCCACGTATCTGGAGACCAAGGCCGCCCGTATCGAGGCGCAGGGCAACCGCGATGCCAAGCTCGCCAAGCGCATGGAGGCCGAGCTCGAGTGGGTACGCAGCTCGCCCAAGGCTCGTCAGGCCAAGAACAAGGCCCGTCTGGCTCGCTACGAGGAGATGGAGGCCGAGGCCCGCGCCAGCCAGAAGCTCGACTGGACCGACATCCGCATCCCCGTGGGCCCGCGTCTGGGCAACAAGGTGCTCGAGGCCCATCATCTGCACAAGGAGTTCGATGGCCGCGTGCTCATCGACGACCTTTCATTCACCCTGCCGCGTAACGGCATCGTGGGCGTCATCGGCCCCAACGGTGTCGGCAAGACCACGCTCTTCAAGACCATCGTGGGTTTGGAGCCGCTGACTTCGGGCGAGCTCGAGGTGGGCGAGACCGTCAAGATTTCTTACGTCGACCAGAACCGTTCCGGCATCGACCCCGACAAGAACCTGTGGGAGGTCGTCTCGGACGGCCTGGACCACATGATGGTCGGCGAGACCGAGGTTCCGAGCCGCGCTTATGTGGCGAGCTTTGGCTTTAAGGGCCAGGACCAGCAGAAGCGCGCTGGCGTACTCTCCGGTGGCGAGCGCAACCGTCTGAACTTGGCGCTTACGCTCAAGCAGGGCGGCAACCTGCTGCTCCTCGACGAGCCCACGAACGACCTCGACGTCGAGACGCTGTCCTCGCTCGAGGCGGCGCTGCTCGAGTTCCCGGGCTGCTCGGTGGTCATTAGCCACGACCGTATGTTCCTGGACCGCGTCGCCACGCACATCCTGGCGTGGGAGGGCACCGACGAGAATCCGGGCAACTGGTATTGGTTCGAGGGCAACTTCGAGGCCTATCAGGCCAACCGTATCGAGCGCCTGGGCGAGGACGCAGCCCAGCCGCATCGTATTCACCGCAAGCTGACGCGTGACTAGTAGCAAGTAGAAAGGCCGCCAGCAAGGGCGGCCTTTCTTGTAGCAATTGCACTGCAGCTATGTCCTGGCTGCTGGTTTGATTCATAATCAAAGTCATCTCTTTGGGATTAAAGCCCGTTTTTGCTATGAGTGATTTTCTAATTCCGTTTAAAACGTAAAGACGTATTGGGTTACAAGGACATAAGCAAATCGAATTGAAATATAACCAGTGCTGTAACGTTACAAAAAAGGTTATAGAATAGGAGTATCTTATAAGTCGCTCCTCTAGAAAGAAGAACATATGCTTTCGCGTCGTCGTTTTCTGCAACTTGTCGCGTCTTCAATTGTCGCCTTAGCCGCACGTCCGAAAGAGGTTTTTGCTTCGACGGGCAATATTGATGGTGAGCAGATACAATTTACTTCAGAAATCGCGCAAGAGCTTGCCGATAAATATATAAAGGGACTCCTCGGCTCTTCGTATACGCCTTCTGACCCTATTCCTTTTGTAGACGTTGATGGGTCCCCGCTTGGCTACATTGTTCCGGTTGTGACATTCAATAGAGCCGCGGGCTATTTGGTTTTAGATGCTTCAGATGATGAAATACTTACGGGATATCGTTTTGGAGACGGCTTAGTCAGCCCTATGGATCGGGGAGGAGATCTTGGTGTTGAGTCTTATTCTTTCAATAACCCAGTCGTAATGATCAATCCATTCGAATTCGGTGTGCAATCTTTGGACGGTTCAATAACAACAAATTGCGGAAGAACAATCCCGGCTGTTTCCATAGAAGGACGGCCTGTCGTTTTATCGAATAAACCTTCAAGCTGGAACGATGTCGTAATTTACGCAACTCAAATGCAGGATTACACAGTATCTGGATTTCGTTCCATTTCTCAGTTTATGTCATATGATGAAAGCGAGATTAAGAGGCTTACTGCCCACTATGCTTGTATGGTGACAGCTTTTTCGAACGTTGCGGAACTGTATGGCATTGCCAATTTATATAGCGACCCTTCGCAATATATGCAGATATGGAATTACACCAATACCCATGCTCTTTCCGCTGAAGAACAGACTGTTCCCGGCGTTGTTTTGGGCGGAACGCCGATATCAACCTGTGCAACGGGGTTTACAAATTACTGCGCAAGCAGAGGAAGTACTCTTATCGCCCGCACTGTCTCCTCTCCGGCTATCGCGAGCATTCAAAATGAGATTAACTCTAATAGACCGAATGTTTTACATGCGAGTTTGTACAACGGATCAGCCCATTCTGTAACAGCGGAGGCTTACGCCACACTTACTGGTAAGAAAACTGGAGAGACAAGGCAGATGATTGGCATAGCGGACGGCTGGAATTCATCTTTATCCTTCCTGAAGTATGATCAGAGCTATTATGCGTGGACTTATGGAACGACTTTTTCGAAGTAGGGCGATTCGTCTAGCTCTGTCTTTGGTGCTGATGGCTTCATTGGTGGGCTGTTCAACAAAGGAAGAGATATCGCGCGGAGGTTCCGGAGAAGTGACTGCGACAGACTCAGGTTCATTAGAAATAGCTGGCGGGCATGCCGATGTGATGTTACAAGGAAAAGGCGTGCTTAGGTCGATTGATGCTGAAGACGCTGTCTGCTCAATAGAGGATTTGAAGACAGGTGAAACTGCATCGTACCGAGTTTCAGATAATGCTGCGAATATGATTGAGTCGATACCGACTGGAGCGCAGGTTTCTTTTAGATACTTTGCTCCGCAACTTGAGGATGAGCTTGCTTCTCTGGTGTCTATATGCGCCGATGACAACTAAAAGGCCACAATTCAAACGGCCTCGGATGGTCAATTGGCTATCCGAGGCCGTTTTTTACTCGACCGGGGCTTCGACCTTGTCGATGGCCCAGGTGGCTCCGAGGCCGCCGGTGGTGTTGCGGCGAATGCGTACGGTGACTTCGTGGCGTTTGCCGGCCTGTGTGTAGCGCAGGGGGAAGCTCGCGCGGTTACGGCCGGCCTCGATGGTACCGCGCTCGCGAGCGATCCAGTAGTACTCGCCGACGATGCCGAGGGTGTCAGCTCCGTAGGGGAGATAAGTCGACAGCTGGTGCAGCAGCGGGCTAGGGCAGAAGACCTCGGTCGCGAAATCGATGGGGAAGTCCCCGGGGATGGTCGGTGCTGCGGGAACGGGGGCCGGTGCTGAATTGGGGACCGGAGTCGGTGCAGGTGTGGGAGCCTGGTCACAGGCGGGTGCGGATGCGGACTCAATGACAGGTGCAGACTCAGATGCCGCTTCTGGCTTAGCTATGGAATCTGTCGGTTCCACGGAGATGGACGTGTCTTCGGTCCCGGTTTTGGCATCGGCCTGCGGAGTGTCCTCTGCCTCGACGTTCGGCTTGGCCTCGACCGGCGTGGATACCATGGTGGTGATGCCGGCGTTGGCGTTCTCGGGGTCATAGACAACCGTGAGCGAGATGGCAGGCTGGGGCGCCTCGGGCTCCGGTGTTGCCTCGGCAGCATCTTGATCCGCGAGCTCGTCGGATTGATTGTCCTCGGTGTTGTCGCCAAAGACATCGTGGTTCTGGAACACGGGCCCCTCGGGCTGGCCAGCCGCCTCTTCGGTTGTCGACTTGGATGCCTCGTTGAGCTCCGCAGCGGCTTCCTGCTCAGTCATGACTTCGGGATCGGTCATGTCGGCGAGTTCGGTTTCGACCTCTGTTGTTACCTCAAGAACAACTTCGACCTCTGCCTCGGGCTCCGGCACGGCTTCAGTCACGGCTTCGGGCTCGGGACGCTTAACGTGCTTAGGGCGCACGGCCTTGAGGTCCTTCTCGCCGCGCTTCTTCTTTTTGTACGACTGCTTGGCGCCCTTGGCGGTCTTGGGCTTGTCCTCGCCTTTGGCAAGTGCGGCATCCCATGCCTCGTTGGCGATGACCGTGGCATACAGGCGACCGCCCTTAAAGACAGTCAGCTTAATGCAGTCGTCGAGCTCCTCGAGCAACTCGCGCGTGGACTCGAAGCCCAGGTCATAAGCAGTCATGTCGCCAGCGGCGAGCGCCTCTTCGACCTGCGTCATAAACGTTTGCTTGCCGCATCCAATCGCATCGCGCAGCAGGCGATACAGATAGATGTGGTTGCCCAGTGAAAGCGTGGGCCTAGCTATTGTCTTGCTCATAGCAAATCTCCTCTTTACACATGTAAAGCATCTTACCATCGCATGGCGCTCGCCATGGCGGCGCCCAAGGCAAACGGGCGCGAACCGCTGTCGATTCGCGCCCGTTATACAGGTCGGTTATCTATGAGAGGCAAATGTGCTTAGTTGCCCGATGCCGTGCCTTGGCTCGAGTTGTCGGATGCCGTGCCGGACGCGGTTCCGCTCGAGCTGTTGGTGTTGCTGTTGTCGGTAGATCCCGTACTCGGTGTATTGCCATTCGCCTGGTCGCCCGTGCTCGGTTGAGAGCCGTCAGTCGTTTGGCTTGAGTCAGTCGTGCCGGACGGCGTGTTGCTGTTGGTCGTAGAGGAATCGGTGCCCTGCGATTGGTTTTGGGTATTCGAGGACGAATTGGCAGAGGTAGAACTGTCTTGCGTATCGTCCGTCTGTGCCTGCTGATCCTGCGACTGGGTGTTGCCATTTGTATCGCTCTCGGTCGTGCGCGACGAAAGGATCGGCTCGGGACGCTCGCCCAGACCCTCACCGGCAGTGGTGATAAGGATGACGCCGGCGCAGGCGATGACCGCGACGATGGCGATAGCGATCGAGAAGACGATGACCTTCTTTTGCGTCTGGCTGCGCTCAGCCGCCGCCTTGGCGCGCAGGCTGTTGGGGGCGACGCGCGCCGTGGTCGCGCGTCCCGCAACCTGGCGCATCTCCTGCGTGGTTGCGGCGCCACCTAGGTGCTCCTCGACATTGGGCTCAACGGGCTCGTAGGCGCCGGCAGGGTAGTCGACAGCGGCATGCGTGCCCTTGATTGCTTCGGCGCTGGCGGAGATAAAGTGGTGATAGACCTGCGAGGACACAACGGTGATGACCGAGCTCACAGCGGCACCAATCACCGAGCCGGCAATGCCGATCTTTGAAGCAAGCGCCACGCTCGTGGCGGCAGCTGCGGCGCCGGCGATGATCTGGGGAATGGAAATGTCATCGAACAGGCCCTTTTTGGGCGCGATGGCCATGGTCTGGCCGATGGAATGGTTTTCGTGAACGCCGTTGTTCAGTGCGGCGGGAGTCATGACACGCGTGCGCGGCGCGTCGGTGTACTTGGTCGTCATGCGGGGTCCTCCCGGTGTAAATCTGCTTCGTTTCGTGTAGCCATCAGGGTACCCACCAGATGTGAATCGTACGTGACATTTAACAGATACCATCAACTCATCAAGGGGGCCTGCTGTCTTTGGTGCAATAGCTTGATGCTAAACTGGATTTATGTTTGCGAGGTGGTTTACGTGATGTACCCGTATATGACATTCGAAGATGGAACCGAGGTCATTCATTCTGACCTGATTACAGATGGCGATATCGAAAAGGTTATCGTGCATTTTGAGCGACCGACGGCAGAGGGCTTCGACTCCGCTCGTTGTGAGTTGCCTTCCTGTTCGTGGACTGACTGGGAAGGGCATTTTACTCAGAGTGAAAAACGAGCTTTCGAAGAGTGTCTGAGCAAATAATTTAGATTAGTTCGAGTTTAGTTCGAATAAAGAAGCTGAATGCGATGACCTAAAGCGTAAGCGTTTTTAGTATTAGATGCGTATGAAATGGAGGATGTGAATGGATGAGCTAATAGACTTTAAAAAACGATTTCTCAAGAATGGCGAGCTGGTTTCAATTCCAAAAAAGGAAAGCTATAAAAGAATCATGCTGCTATGGGCCGTCTCTTTCTTTGAATTAAATACAAGAGATCGGAAGAGCACACGTCTGACTCCAGTCACT
>OOCL01001017.1_pt1 | contig 18077 bp, 18 predicted proteins | sample 1671211 | NCBI WGS metagenome assembly OOCL01 (sample SAMN06348133, study PRJEB24527) | human gut metagenome | biome: human gut; feature: ankylosing spondylitis patient; material: feces | host: Homo sapiens | place: China | collected 2015-10 | reverse complement strand
TAACAGCCCAGCCACTGCCTGTAATATTTCAATACATCTCATGTTAATGTTAATCCGCAGGGCGTCGAACCTTGCCGACCGCCTGAACGGAATTTCAATACATCTCATGTTAATGTTAATCTCTTCCATTCGTGGTTGTGGTATCATAGTTTTCTGATTTCAATACATCTCATGTTAATGTTAATCGTGTTGTGGATGCAGTCTATAAGCAGACATGGAAATTTCAATACATCTCATGTTAATGTTAATCGCTCTATGGCAGCGGTATAGAGTATAAAAAGCTATAATTTCAATACATCTCATGTTAATGTTAATCGGCGGCAATCTGTTTGTTGCCATTCGGTCAACTTAATTTCAATACATCTCATGTTAATGTTAATCCCCAACCTGAAAGATGGGACGAGGCTTGACACATTAGATTTCAATACATCTCATGTTAATGTTAATCCTGCCACTATCAATAAGCTGTAATGAACCAAGATTATTTCAATACATCTCATGTTAATGTTAATCATAGGTTCATTGCATCAGAATCTTTCGGATTGATTCATTTCAATACATCTCATGTTAATGTTAATCTGTTGCTTATTCGTTGGATGATTATTCTGTATATGAATTTCAATACATCTCATGTTAATGTTAATCGCGGTTTGGTATAGTAAAGCATATGTCGGATAATGATTTCAATACATCTCATGTTAATGTTAATCATGAAATATTTTTTAAAAATCGGAGGAAAAATTAAAATTTCAATACATCTCATGTTAATGTTAATCTTCCCACGCTTATACAATTGCTCAAATATCATCATTATTTCAATACATCTCATGTTAATGTTAATCTCGACAGAAAATTAAATAAACCTTTTAATTTAGGATTTCAATACATCTCATGTTAATGTTAATCAAACTGCACTCCAAATCATAAGGGTCATATATCGTTATTTCAATACATCTCATGTTAATGTTAATCCAGAATAACCATTATGTAGTCCTTTTATATTCTTAATTTCAATACATCTCATGTTAATGTTAATCTGAGTTGTAGCATTCACTTAACACTGCACTCTGCATTTCAATACATCTCATGTTAATGTTAATCGCTATGGGAATTAACTTCTCCCGTTCTCTTACCAATTTCAATACATCTCATGTTAATGTTAATCCTGTATATCTCCTAAATTAGACATTAAAGCGTGGAAAATTTCAATACATCTCATGTTAATGTTAATCGGATATGGCATACCTAGCGATGTGTTGTATCAAGCATTTCAATACATCTCATGTTAATGTTAATCTAGCCGCACAGGGGGACAGGGGGAGCAATCCCCCTATTTCAATACATCTCATGTTAATGTTAATCAAATAAACTGTTTATTATTTGCATAAGAAAAGGAATTTCAATACATCTCATGTTAATGTTAATCGATTTATACACACATATTATGCCGCAGAAAGCAAGATTTCAATACATCTCATGTTAATGTTAATCAATACTGGATATTCAGACACACCACAAAGCAATATATTTCAATACATCTCATGTTAATGTTAATCGATATGTAACTCCAGAAATGTACGGTGCTAAAGGATTTCAATACATCTCATGTTAATGTTAATCGTACACAATGTACAATGATACATTAATGGAAGCAAATTTCAATACATCTCATGTTAATGTTAATCCGTAGCCACACTGCTGTACAGCTAATGCCTGCATAATTTCAATACATCTCATGTTAATGTTAATCAATATTCTTGCGAGCGTGTATCATGATAATAAATTATTTCAATACATCTCATGTTAATGTTAATCCATGCCTGCCCCTTGATTAATATTGATATGTGCTTAATTTCAATACATCTCATGTTAATGTTAATCCATGCTTCCTGCAAGTAATTCTGCCACTTCTTCCTCATTTCAATACATCTCATGTTAATGTTAATCTTAACAGTGTTCTGATATGCCACCTCAATCTGTGCAAATTTCAATACATCTCATGTTAATGTTAATCCTATAAGCAATGATGGTTTTGTAAGTGAAAGAGAGTTATTTCAATACATCTCATGTTAATGTTAATCTCTATATCTTCTAAGATTTCAATTTTCTTGTCATCATTTCAATACATCTCATGTTAATGTTAATCACATTGCTGGATAGCATCGTCTTCCCAATGATGAAATTTCAATACATCTCATGTTAATGTTAATCGCTTGCTTCAACATCATAGAATACTGGATAGCAAAAATTTCAATACATCTCATGTTAATGTTAATCCAACTTGGTGTGCCTGCCTTACTCGTATCAAATGTATTTCAATACATCTCATGTTAATGTTAATCCTGCAATGATTGCAAGTGGTACTATCGGATTGGGATTTCAATACATCTCATGTTAATGTTAATCAAGAAGATAAGATATACCTCTTTGCTGGAACATAATTTCAATACATCTCATGTTAATGTTAATCAGTCGAAGGAGAGCTTTATGGTCTTACAAATGCTGATTTCAATACATCTCATGTTAATGTTAATCTATACACACATACACACGCGCACATATGCGCGTACTATTTCAATACATCTCATGTTAATGTTAATCAGTGCAATAGACAATATTTTTAAGTCTATAAAAGGATTTCAATACATCTCATGTTAATGTTAATCTTTATCCTGCATATTAGTTTCTTTGTCATATTCGCCAATTTCAATACATCTCATGTTAATGTTAATCTTTATGGATACCCTATTGTTGGGTGCGCCAGTTTTCATTTCAATACATCTCATGTTAATCCTTTATGTTCCATTTTCTGTAACAAATACTGCTCAATTTCAATACATCTCATGTTAATGTTAATCTTGTAGCGCGCACTACGAAAGAAACGGCATGTAAATTTCAATACATCTCATGTTAATGTTAATCGCAAAAACAATATAAGAAGATGCAGGAGGAAAAAGTATTTCAATACATCTCATGTTAATGTTAATCTCTTTCCGCAGTCTCAACAGTCTTTTCATTTTCCTATTTCAATACATCTCATGTTAATGTTAATCCCTTGCCGTCTTCAGCACCCTTAGTAATAGACCATGATTTCAATACATCTCATGTTAATGTTAATCGAAGCCTGCGCCCCCTTGTGAGAAAGGTGTGTAAAAATTTCAATACATCTCATGTTAATGTTAATCCATCATAATAGCCACTAGGTTTGTAAATAGCATTGTATTTCAATACATCTCATGTTAATGTTAATCCATTAGAAGAATACTATGGGTCGTTTGCAGACTAATTTCAATACATCTCATGTTAATGTTAATCATTCTATTTATGCAATCGAAATGACGGACAAGTAAAATTTCAATACATCTCATGTTAATGTTAATCAGGCATTTAACCCACTTGGAATAGGTACATCTGCTATATTTCAATACATCTCATGTTAATGTTAATCAATGCTCCATAATCAATTCCTTGCTAAAGATATTATATTTCAATACATCTCATGTTAATGTTAATCTTGCCAGTGGATTTTGTAACAATCTTTCAGCTTGCATTTCAATACATCTCATGTTAATGTTAATCTGAATTCCTCATATCTGTCATAGTTTTCGATAGGATTTCAATACATCTCATGTTAATGTTAATCAATCTGTTCTGCATTATAATTATTAAAGTAGTCGTCATTTCAATACATCTCATGTTAATGTTAATCATGGTATCTAAATCAAGTGTAGCAATTAATAACATATTTCAATACATCTCATGTTAATGTTAATCTCTGTAATTCTTAACAGCCCAGCCACTGCCTGTAATATTTCAATACATCTCATGTTAATGTTAATCTGCAAAGCGTTATTGTACTACACAAAAAATGGTAGGATTTCAATACATCTCATGTTAATGTTAATCTTAATTAAAACAGGCAATGAAAACGAAGTTAATACAAATTTCAATACATCTCATGTTAATGTTAATCCAACGAATTTAAGCCTTTTCAATCATGCTTAAATCTCTCATTGCCTATTTTAGTCCATTTTCCCCAAAAATACCAGCCAATTAATTTATTTATTACCACGAGACAAATAAGCCTCTAACTTCAGGTATTTACTGGTTTTTTAGAGAATCCCCTTATATATCACCTGGTAAATACTTGCATAATCTAATTAACAAAACTCATCTATATTAATCCCCCAAACCTTTCCATTGTTATTTTCTCCGGCCTATATTATAATTTTTATTAACTACACCAATGAAGGAGATTTATTAAATGAAGAAAAATAGTTTTTTTCGCAGCCTGCCGTTCAAATTGCTTGTGGGCGTTATTGCCGGCGTCATGGTGGGACTACTGTTAAGTTCAACTGATGGCAATGCATTTTCACGCGCCATTTTGAATATCGTTGTAACTCTGAAATATATTCTCAATCAGATTATTAATTTCTGCATTCCGCTGATTATTATCGCATTTATCGCGCCTTCGATTACACAGATGGGTAAAAATGCGTCTAAGCTGCTTCTTATTGCAGTAACTATCGCATATTCTTCATCTGTCGGAGCAGCTTTGTTCTCGACTGCTGCCGGATATGCGCTGATACCACATTTGTCAATTTCATCTACAGCGGATGGATTGAAGGAACTGCCTGCGGCAGTGTTTGAATTGTCGATTCCGCAGATTATGCCTGTTATGAGTGCTCTCGTGTTCTCTATCATGATCGGACTCGCAGCGGCATGGACAAAGGCTGAGTTAATCTCTGACCTGCTTGAAGAATTCCAGAAAATCGTGCTTGCGATAGTTTCAAGAATCATGATACCGATTCTTCCATTTTTCATCGGACTTACTTTCTGCGGACTCTCATACGAAGGTTCAATAACAAAGCAGGTTCCTGTGTTCCTGAAAATCATAATTATTGTATTAATCGAACATTACATTTGGATGACTCTGCTTTACACAATCGCAGGATTGTATTCTAAGAAGAACCCGATTGAAGTAATCAGACATTACGGTCCTGCATACCTGACATCAATTGGAACAATGTCATCTGCTGCCACTCTTGCAGTTGCCCTACAGTGTGCCGGCAAATCAAAGGTTTTGAGAAAGGACATGGTCTCTTTTGGAATTCCTTTGTTTGCAAATATACATTTATGCGGTTCAGTGCTGACAGAGGTATTTTTCTGCATGACTGTATCAAAGATTTTGTATGGCACTATTCCATCAGCCGGAACTATGATTCTGTTCTGCGTGCTTCTCGGAATATTTGCAATCGGTGCACCTGGCGTACCTGGCGGAACAGTTATGGCTTCGCTCGGACTTATTACCGGCGTGCTTGGATTTAACGACACTGGAACTGCCCTTATGCTTACAATATTTGCACTTCAGGACAGCTTCGGAACAGCCTGCAATGTAACAGGCGACGGTGCGCTCACACTTATCCTGACTGGATATGCAGAGCGCCACGGCATCAAAGAAGGCGCTGACAATTAATATATTTCTTTGACATATGTAAAGTGCTATAATCATCACATGAATACACGCGCCTATGGCGCAGAAATGAGGTAACATATGCCATTTATCAATTCTAAGATAAGCACTTCTCTTACAGAAGCACAGGAATCTGAAATCAAAACACGTTTAGGTCAGGCTATCCAGACAATTCCCGGCAAGTCAGAAAGCTGGCTCATGGTCGGCTTCGAACCTGACTACAAGCTCTACTTCAGAGGAAGCAATGCCGAGCCTATAGCTATGGTCGAGGTCAGCGTTTACGGCAGTGAGACCCCATCTGCCTTTTCTAAACTGACTGGCCAGATATGTGACATTTTTAAAGATGTTCTTGGAATTGCACCAGACCATGTGTATGTTAAGTATCAGGCCGTCTCTAACTGGGGATGGAATGGAGATAATTTCTAATATGCATTAATAAGCGGGACACTCATTTATTTATGAATGTCCCGCTTAAATATTTTTTCTAAAATTCTTTCTTTTCCATAATCCGGACACTAATTGCATAAGAGAGCAGTATGAGAAGTACTATCACTACCACTGCAATTCCTGCAAGTATCCAGCCATTCATTTGGTTTAAAAATAAAAAGGCACTTAATACATTTGTCTTTACCAGCTTCGCAAATGCAATGACAGACGCTCCCATTACACCACATGCCCCCGAAATGACTACTCTGCTCTTTTCTACTCCGGATACTAGCTGCAGCGGAATCAGCAATGCAATCAACAATGCCGTAACCGGCAGAAACACCAATACCACAGGAATCTGGGAAGCCATGTCTACCGGCATCTGCTGTTTCATTTCTAGTATCATGTAAAGTCCCGCTGCCACAAGCCATGAAACCGTTCCTCCTGTAAGACAGAAAAAATATTTTTCCCTCACATACGTTTCTGCATCAATCGGCAAAGTCATCAAAAATCCATATCCTTTATCAAGCTCGTCATAGGTAACTGTATTTATCAGAAGAATACTGATTGCAAACGGCAACCACCCCAGGATAACCGCTTCATTCTGTAATCCTATCACCACTCCAATGATAAGAAAGAAAATTAATGCCTGTTTATTACACCAAATTAACCGGAAATCTTTTTCTACTAATCCTGCCATTATCTGTACCCTCCCGTCATCATAAGAATTAATTCATCAATTCCGCCCTGCTCCACCGCAATCTGCGGATAATTTTCCTGATAAAATCTTCTGTCATTAGTAAAGCAGGCATAACCATAAGTTTCTTTCTGTACTTTTATGACTGCTGTCTTGTCTAATGTCCTGTATTGTTCCTCATTCACCTTCAAAATACCATACTGCTCTAAAATAACATCTGTGTCCTCATGCAAAATGATTTTTCCGTCATGAATGAGATAAATGTCGTCACAAAGTGACTCCAAATCTGTGGAAATGTGCGATGTAATCAATATTGTGCGCTTCTCGTCCTGCGCTATATATTCCCGTAGTAAATCAAGGATTTCATTCCTTGCCTCCACATCAAGCCCTGCGGTCGGCTCATCTAAAATCAACAAATCAGCTTTATGGCTGATTGCTGTCAACACCCTCAGTTTTGCTTTCATACCTGTGGAAAATTCTTTTAATTTCTTCTTCCGTGGAAGCTTTAAAGCCTCACATTTTTGGTCAAAAAAATCCTTCTGGAAATCAGGATACATTTTAACAAGGATATGCCAGACATCTTCCACCGTAAATTGTGAACTAAAGCCTGCCTCCGTCAAAGATACTCCGATTTTCTGCTTTACCGCAGCCGGAAGCTCTCCACCTTCGTTACCAAACACAGAAATCTTTCCAGCATCCGGCTTTACCAGTCCAAGTATCAGTTTAATTGCCGTACTTTTTCCTGCGCCGTTTTTTCCTACAAACCCTGTAATTCTCCCCTCTGGTATTTCCAAGGATAGTTCCAGTTCAAAGTCCTTATATTTTTTTCGGACATTCTGCATTGTTATCATAATTCGCCTTTCTATTTCTCATCAAGTATGAGCTTTACAACCTCTAAGATTTCTTCTTTCTTCATCCCAATTGCCACTGCCCGGTCAATGGCTTTGTCAAAGTCCTCTTCCACAGCAATTCTTCTCGCCTCCGACGCAAGCTGTTTATCCGAAGCAGTCACATATGTTCCCTTTCCGTGAACAGTCGTAACAAAGCCTTCCTCTTCTAACTTGTCATAAGCTTTCTTTACAGTCAGCGCGCTGATGCGAAGTTCCCCTGCAAGCGTCCTCACAGACGGAAGTGCCTCTCCCTCTTTTAATACAGACTGGATAATCTCTGACTTTATCTGCTCCATAAGCTGTTCGTAAATCGGAACCATGGAAGAATGATTTAATATAATATGCATATTTTTGTTTTCTCCTTTGTGATAAACAGTATATAACAGTTGATGTGTGTTGTCAACTGTTATATACTGTTTATTAAAAATATACAAAATAAGAGCCACTCTAAGGTGACTCTCATTTATTTTTATATTTAACTTAACTAAAATATTTTACCTATTTTTCTGTTAATCTACAAGAAGTTCCCTACAATAATATTTTAATCCTTTTTGAGCATTCTCTTTCTTATAAATATAAAAATCGTACCAAACTTTCAAAGTTTAGTACGATATCTCCACTATAATAGGATTACTTCCTCTCGACTATCCAACTAGCTTATCCAACATTCCTGCAATCTTTTCTCTTTCACTGCTGCCATTAGTCTTAAATCTTAATAATGGTATTTCATACAAGTCCATTATGCGGTCCTTTAATAAATCTCTTGAAGCCTGTACGGTATCCTTTTTATGAAATTCATATCCATCAACTTCAATCGCTAAAACCGGCTTTTTACTGATTCTGTTGTAAATCAGAAAATCCAGATGTGTTGCAGGATTCATTGCATACTGGCACTCTCTGTCATTTAATAGTTGAGGATTTTTAATCAGCATATTCAATGGAAAATGACAAATAACATCTAAACTTGAATACTTATTATCCGCAATTATTTCCTGTATCAATGAATACATAAGATTCTCAGAGTCATATTCTGATATCTTTTTATATTTCTGCAAATATGCTATTCTTTCCTCAGTATACTGCTTGTAAAGATAATCAAAGATTGAATAAATCTTACTCTCAACAACTTCAAAATTATTATACTGAATGTAATCTATTAAATCTGTTATATTGTGTTCTTTTGACTGCTCATTTCCAGTCACAACCAACATCAGTTTCTTTTTTGCCCTTGAAACTGCAACATTAATCAAATACGAATCATCCGCAAAATCTGATATTTCATCATCTACAGTGGATATAATAATATTGTCTTTCTCCTTGCCCTGAAACTTATGTACGGTAGCTGCTTCAATATCTGTTATCTCCCTGTTCAATGCTTCAACCTGATTCCTGTACGGAGCAATAATCCCCGTTTCTTCCGGGTTGAAATTATATTTAGGCATAATTTCATTTTTTATAACATCTATCTGACGCTGACTGTAATGATTTCGTTCATGATTCCCGGCAACTGTTTTCACTACTGACAAAACATCATCTTCGCCATTATCCTTTGTCATAATAATCAGTTCACCACGATAAAATTTCTGATTGCAGAAATTAATTATTTTAGGATGACACCTATAATGCTCTCGCAATAATGTCTGTGTTACATCAGGCATAATATCCAGAATTGACTGCAAAAAGCTCTTTGTAAACTGATATCCTTCTTTCAGATTATATGTATCAAATATAGCTTTTGCTCTGACCCTCATATCTTCTGTAACAACATTTGGAAGCTGCTTAGTATCTCCCACAATAACCACATTTCTCGCACAAGAAAGTGCTAAAGCCCCTGTTGCAATATCTACCTGTGATGCCTCGTCCATAATAAGATAATCATATACCACATCTGAATTCAGACTATTTCTCGATGAAAATGTGGTACTTAATATAACCGGATACTCCTTCAATACATCATTGGATTCCTTCCACAGATTATCCTCACTAAATACTCTCCGGCTGTCGTTCCCTTCATATCTTCTTGCCAGCTTGTCTTTTAGTAAAATCATTGAATTGTCACATAAATCGTCAAGCAAATGCTTATCAACACCGTTTAAATATCCCTCAATATCTGAAATCTGCTTAGATAATTCTTTTTCTTTTGCCTTATAATACATAGCCTGAAATGTTGTAATTATCTTTGAAAATTCCTGCTTATAAAAACTCCAGTGTGTTATGCCATACTTGAAAAATGTCTTTATTTTAAACCAGAATCCTATTGTCTTTTTCTCCTCTGATATTGCCTGACACTCCTGCCATAACATCATCCATTGTTTTGATGATAACATTTTCTTGCACTTTATATTATCTGTATTAACATCGGATTCTTCAACATACTGGTTAAAATATTGCTGTTCTGTAACTATTTGAGATAATTCCTGCCTTAAATAAGCAAGTTTTTCCTGTTTATCAAAAAATTCTTTTAACCTAGCGGATTGCTCTGATATTTTCTTACGCATTTCACCAAATTCTTCAGACATTTTCCAAGTTAAAAAATCAGGATAAGATGAATCCTGATGCTCAACAAATGTTTTCTTATTTTTAGAACTTCCCAGTGTTGCAGCAACAAATCCCAGATTATACTGTGGCGAAGACAGTTTGTCATATACATTTTCAGTTGCAGAATTATTATTAGATACAATCTGTACCGTTTTGTCCTGCATCAATATATTAGCGATAATATTTAATATCGTCTGTGTTTTACCTGTTCCCGGCGGTCCTTGTATTACACTTATCTGATTCTCCATCGCATTTTTTACAGCATTATACTGACTGTTATTACAGCCAAATGGAAATATCGGAACATATTCTCCCCCTCTTTTACCAGTATTCAATAAAGAAGGATTCAAATATTTCGCTAATGCAACCTCATTACCAACATAAGTAATTTTATCAAATCTTTTAGGTAATAACTTTTCCCCCGTCTCTTCATTTCTAATATTACTCAATTCAGCAATCTGCTTTATATATTGGAATACATCGGCAGACCTTTTATCATTCAGGCACGACTCCGCAATATGTAAATCGTGCTCATGGTAATCCCGTTCACTGCCGTCTTTAAAACATATATGCCAATAAGACTCCTGTCTGCCTCTGAACACAGATATTGCATCTATATCAAAAAACTCCCGTCCCTCTCTGCTAATACGATACAACTTAGGATTTAAAACATCCGGCTTAGTTAATTTCTCAACATTCATATATGCATAGAGATAGCTTTTCCCATTATTAAATTTCACGTTCCATTTATGTACATTGGTATCGTACACACATGACATTACTTCGGTTGTCTTTATCTCACCCTTGATAATAATCATATAATATCTTTTATCCATTTAGGCCTCACTGTTTCTGGTTGTTATTGTATTTAATCTACATTAAAAATTGCATAACAAAAGTTACTGTACTAATTATACAGCTTATCAATGCTATTATAATAGAGCTGAATGCATATATCTTATTAGAATCTTTCTCATTTGAAAATTGTTTTGCTGATATTATTATTACACTTGCCAAAAACAAACAATATATAACAATTACACCTATCCATAGAAGAGCTGTCACTTGTAATTTTCCAATATTTTTTACAATACCAATCACACCACCCAAACTCACCAGTTGTAAAAATCCACCTATGCCATACATTATAAAGCTTATTATAAGAGTTAACATATCATCATAAATATTATCCTTTAACTTAAACTTTTCATGTATCTTCCATGGAAAAAATAGAACATTTAGAAAGTATTGCACCATTTCATATTTCTTATAATTTTTAGCTTTATGCTCTGGCTCATTCTCGCTTTTGGATTCATTTTCTATCCTTTTTAGCGCCTTATAGTATGCCTCGGCATATATATCAATTAATTCTTCCTTGGTAATGTCATCTTTCTGTATTCCTAATTCTTCTAATTTATAACTATTATTTTTTATTGATTTTCTATTTCTTTTCTTTTTTGCCAATATACATTCCCCTTTGTACTATTTTACTTTACATTCAGCTTTATCAACCTGCTCAATATAATAATCAAGTAATTCATATATCCAATCTTTTAAATTAGAAAAACGATATCCTGTCTTCTCAGCCTTGTCTGTATTTATACTATATTCCGGTTCTCCATTATAAGGTGCAGCCTCCCCTTGTTCACTTAAAGCCGCACATTTTCCTGTCTTTTCTTCGATATAATTAATCACTTCTCGAAGCGAGATAGTTTCTGAAGCACTTCCGTTAATTGCACCTTTAACATCTTTATCTACTAAATATGCGATAAACTCTCCCGCTTCATCTGAACGGATATAGCTCATTTGATAATCTATATTATCTATATACATCGGCTCTGATTTAATGACATGTTCTACATAGAATAAAAGTCTTTTCGTATAATCATCTTTACCTATTGCAAATGGATATCTGACAGCAATCCAGTTTTTTCCCGGATATTTCTGCCATAATGCGTACTCAGCCTGTCTTTTTATCTGCTCATATGGAAATTCTTTTCTGTCACACCACACAAAATCCTTAGAATATCCATCAAAATCAGATTCCACAGTATTCATATGTTTTGGATTATAAACTGATGTACTAGACATATATATGTATTTGTCGCAATCAACATAGTCCATAACATACCTTATATCATTAGAACAATACGCAATTTTATCAATAACTACATCAAAATGCTTTCCTTGTAATGCCTCTCGCATACTTTCTTCATTTGTCCTTTGAATGGTAATGCGCTCTACTTTGTCTCCATATGAATCTGGTGTTTTGCCTCTTGTTGCTATTGTTACCTCATGTCCTTGTTCTAAAAGCTTATTAACCATATGTATACCAAAATATCTTGTTCCGCCTATTACTAATATTTTCATTTGCATTTCTCCCTTTTCTCTAATAATAACTTCAATCAACCCAATATAGCCATCACCTGCTCATATTTTTCCTTGTAAATCTCTTTACTTTCATCTGACAGCTCATTATAGCTTCGCTCAAGCTTTTCCCTCACAAAACTTGACCCATGCTCTATATCCATCCCTTTCTCTACATAAGCTAAATAAAGTAAACTTGGCACACTATCAAAATGTGAAACTGCATCGGCGTCTGCTACACACAATTCTTCAATACTGTTTCTTTCAAGCTTTACACTCCCTCTATGATTTAAAATGCATTTTTGCAGTAATGCAGTTTTCATTTATAATAATTCACTTCATTCAAAATTCCATTGGCATTATTTATTCCCTACTTCCCCCTACATTCATTTATTCTTTGTATTATCAATTATATCTTTGAAAGAAGATATCATATCTATCATCTTACTCATCTTTTTTGCTTTTTTTCTTGCTATTCTTCTAGAGTCTCCAGATACTATTGAAAAATGATATGTAAATTCTTCACAAACTTTCTTGATTGCCAACCCAATAAAAGCCACTATCAAAGGGCCTATAATATACGGACCAACTATAATAAATGACTGATACATACCATTCATAAATGATTCATACATCAGTTCTCTAATATTCACCATATTCTAATTACCTCCCTTATTATCAAAATTTATTACCTGTAAATACTTCTCTATCAATTTCGGCTGTATCAACGGATATGTCCAGTTCTTAGGCAACTCGTCCATAAAAACAACTTTCTCCATTTCGCTATGTAATTCTTTCGCAAACTCTGTTATCTCTGCAAAACAAAGCAGTCCAAATGTTTCCTCACCTGTATCATTTACTATTGTCTTACCTGTTACTGAATAAACACATATTGGTTTTATCTCAAATTTGATAGCTCCTGTTTCTTCCTGCAACTCTCTTTTAGCTGTTTCAAAAATATCCTCTCCAGCTTCTCTATGCCCTCCCGGCACTTCATATGTATCTCTTTCTTTATGTTTGCAGAAAACCCACTTGCCATTACTTTGTGAGATAATTACTGCAAATTTTAATAATTCATCATTAACTGTATCATAAAATCTTACTTCCAGATTATCCATTACTATACCTCCAACTCATTACTCTCCCCACAAATAGCCCAAACTAGAGCTATTTGATAAAACAAATGCCGGAAACCCACATAAATACAGGCTTTCGGCATTTTAATCCGTTATTCAAACTCTTTATGTCCCGGAATCAAATTAACTTATTTTATTTAAGTTACATTCGGATATGGGGCATATTATTATATAAATTACAATGATTATTTCGACCTACTAAATAGTTGTTACCAAACTGTTGCCATGTGGACATTATAGTATGAGTAGGATTTTATAGCAAGTAATAATGTTACTTTTCATTATTCAACCACTCCTTCAATTCTTCATGTTCCGATATTACTCTCATTCCTCTTATCTGTAATTTTCTAAATCAAATCTATAATTTTCAATCTCTTTGACCGATATTCGATAAGAGTTAGTTGTTGTTGGAGTCCCATGTTCTTTAACATATTCATAAAAATCTTTGCTTTCTAATATTTTTTTTGCTACAGATAATGAGTATTTCCCATTTTTTACTTTTTTTACAAAATAACCTGCATAAGGTACAGACATATTTTTTGCTCTGTAAACTTTTACACATGAAGTAATTACCATTGGCATTACCAATTTCGCACCTTTAATTTCATTCAAAGCTTGTGTTCGACCGTATTCAAACCATTTTACTTTTGGATCCGCCTTTCTATTTTTCAATTTCTTTCTATATTTTTTTAAATGCTTATATGTTTCCGGAAAACAAATTTTAAATTCATCTTCTTCATATCTTTGAAATCCATTTCTATTAATTTTATATGGAAAAATAATTTTTTCTTCCTTACCGTTATCTTTTTTCCTTTTTAATGATTTTGTGCTTACAGCAGACTTTAAGATTGTATTTTCTATCTTTTCCGTCCCTATATAAGTAAACATATCATCCTGTTCATAATCTGATATTAAAAAAGCTTTATTTAGTAAAGTAGCCACACTATTACACACAAAAAAATAATCCCCAAATCTATACTTATTTTTTTTACAATTTACAAAAAACCATTTTTCTCCTAATGCATCTTTTTTTATTAATCTATTACTATCTCCTTTATAATATTTAATTTCAGTATTCTTTTTTGATTTATCACAAATAATTATGGTTGAAGACGTAATAACTCCTGGAAATATTTGTACTCCAGTAAAGTCATATATTTCGTCCATCGTACTTTTAATAATATTCCTTAAATCTGTAGCATATTTATTTCTGAAAATACTAAATGGCACTAAATAGGCCAATTTCCCGTTATAAGATAACTCTCTAATGCTTTTTTCAACAAACGCATAGTAATAATCACATCGACCATTTTTACAGGATTCAAAATTTTTTTGAAGCCATTTTCTATCATTTATCTTTAAATCATGATACGTAATATATGGTGGATTTCCAATTATAAAATCGTACTGCTGAGCATCACTCTTTAAAAAATCTTTGTTATGTATTTTCCAATTAATTATGGGCAAATCAAATTTTTTTCGAATACTTTCCAACTTGTCAATACATATATTTAAGCTTTCTTTATCGGTTTCGTATCCAATAATATCATTTTCAATACCTTTTACGATTTTTTTGTCCTCATATCCATTTTTTCTTAAATCTTTAATATACCTTTCAACTATTCTTGTTAAAATGTTACCCGTTCCACATGAGTTCTCAAGTACCCTTTTACCATATAAATTGCATGTATATCCTACATAATCTAACAATTTTATTGCATATTCATCTGGAGTTTGTACCTGACAATTATTCGACATTGTATTCCTTTCCTGCAGTAATTAATCTATTTTATCAAGTTTTATCTGCATTTCCTTTTTTCGTTCTATTCCTTCTAATTTTAATGCCAAATTTTTCTCTTGCTTTTCTTCATATTCAAGTCGATTACTTTCATTCTTTATAAGATAGTATTCATGATCAGTATAATCCACTAAAACTTCTGCATAATAATCTAGCATTATCAAAATAAAATCTTTTAACTTTTGTACATCCTCATAAGACAACAATTCTTCCACTTTTTCTTCATCTTTTGCCATTTTACCTGCATGTCCTATTGAGTTTCTGTGTTTCAATAAAATTGCATCTACATAAGCTGCTCTAGCTTTCATTGAATCATTGTATTTTATTCCTACAATATTACAGATATTTTTTAATACCTTCGAATTCAGATTGTGCTTTGTATTAATTATATCCTCATCTAAATCATTCTCCACATCAATTTTTATCTTAAACTGTTTATCAACCATTTTTTCTTGAGCATTAATAAATTGTATTTCTTTTGAGAGATTCAAACCATCGTTATCAATGCATTCATGTGCATATTTTTTTAAAACAATAGCTTTAAAGTTCAAAGTCAAATCATGTATTTTTATTTTTTTTTCTGAAACATATTTCAAATAATATTTAAAACTCTTCTTTAAAAATCCCTCCCAATGTGCATATAGTAACAACACAATGGATTTTGTTACAACTTCCTTTGATTCTGCCTTACTCAAAATTCTAAACAGTTGAGATATTTCCATTTTTCTCCAAGCCAAATCTTCCTGGATAAAATCTTCAAACTGTTCAATTTTCATAAGCAAAATACTCCCTTGAAAAATCATTTAATTCTTTAAATCGATTAACTACCTTAATTCCTCTATCAGCAAATTTAATAAATTTTTCTTGAGAATACATACGAATAACTTTTTCCTTATATGTTGACCAATTAATAGTATCCATATTCTCTGCTGTTCCAACTAAAATTGCTTCAAAACTAGCATTAGAAAAAGCGCCCTCAAACTTTCCTTTCTCGACATTATATTTTTTAAATAGCTTTTCACCCATTGTTACTGCTAGTTTATCAAAAACTTTCTTGAATATTTCTATCTCTTTATTCAAATCAAATTCCTGATCTGCTATAAGCTTTACAATCTCTTTGTCTAAAAAATCTGGCAGTTTTTCAGTTGCTATATTATAATCTGAATACACAACTTTGTTTCTTTTTGCTATGAGATATCTTACTATTAATTCCATATGGTACTCTACTTTATATTTATCCTCTGTCAACGTCAAACATTTTTTAAAATTCTCATAAGATTTTAACTCATTGATTCTCTCATAGACGGACTCATCCAACATAATAATCAAGCAATTTCGTATTTCTTGACTTTCAAGTTTTACTCCTCCAGTATTTAATCTTTGAAACAATTCATACTGAGATTGTATGCTATTCTCTGTAAGAATTATATTCACACCAATACGTGCCCTTTTCAATAGTCTTTTGGCATCTGGCGGCATTGTTTCCCATGTCATTCCCTCTAGTGAAGGAAGATAGGATGTACCTTGCAATACTAAAGGTTTATATCCCGGCAAATCTCCAACCAATTGCAATAAAGTCGATATTCTTTGCACCCCATCTACAATATCCCATTTTCCATCTTCTTTTTGAGCAACAAAAATTTCTGGTATCGGAATACCAATTAATATGGATTCAATAAAGTTTGTTTTATGATCCTCATCCCATCTATACAATCTTTGAAACGCAGGATTCAACTTTAAATCATTGTCCTTATACAAACTAATTATTTCGCCTATAGACATATCATAACTATCTGTTTTAATATTTTTTCTTTCCTTAGAAAGTTCCATCATTAAATCTGTTTCAGCCATAATTAATCTCCATTCATTTTTAATAATATTATTCCAAATTAAATACCACATTTATTCTCTTATTAATATTACAAACATAATCACTAATAATTGATAATCTTCGGTCCATAAATATTTCATATCACAACTCTTCTTGTCACATTTCTCCAATTATTTTCTGTACTTCTTCCGATTGTATCAACATCCTCATCTTTTCATTCCCATCCTCAATCTCCGGCTTACCACACCTCAGATTATCCGGATGCTCTGACACACAACAATCTTTATACCAGCATTCACCCATAAGAGTTCCTTTAACAGACCACTTCTCATTTTGCGTAAATTCAGCCACCAATGACTTCATCACTCGTTCTGTAGAATATCTCTTAAAACCTGCCAAGTACTGCAATGTCTTCCCATCATCAATCTTTGACAAGTTGATTCTATGATCCTCAACTGCTGATAAAACTTCTTCACGAATCTTGATTTTATCTGTCTTTCCGGTGCCTGTCCATGCCACCAGCTTATCAAAAGCAAGAATCAGGTATTCAAAACAAATCATATCCAGAATTACAATCTTTCCTTCCGACTTATCTGCTATTGATTTCAACATGCGATACTTGTTACGAATGTCTTGGTTATCAACCACATAATCAAATGCAATATAATATCTCTCGTCAGACTTAATATTCAAGTCTATTACTTCATCCAATAATCCCTGATTGCTCCCTTTACTCTCAACAACAAGCTCATTGTCAAAGAAAAGTTGATTAACTAATTTCCAGAAGTGAAGCCCAGCACCGGTATCCTCTGTCCATAAATATCTCATATCACAACTCCTCTTCTAGTGTTATCATATTATTATCAAACTTCAGTACCTTAAAGCTCTTATCAGATACATTGAGTCCATCACAATTTCGCA
>OOCL01001015.1_pt1 | contig 18110 bp, 17 predicted proteins | sample 1671211 | NCBI WGS metagenome assembly OOCL01 (sample SAMN06348133, study PRJEB24527) | human gut metagenome | biome: human gut; feature: ankylosing spondylitis patient; material: feces | host: Homo sapiens | place: China | collected 2015-10 | reverse complement strand
CTGCTGCTGCCCCGCCTGCTGGCCGATGTCCCCATCACCGCCGAGGACATTGCCCGGCTGGGCGAGGGCGGGCTGTGCCTGGGCTGTGCGGAATGCCACTGGCCCAACTGCGGCTTCGGCCATTGCTGAGAAACCCTCTCCGTCTCGCTGTCGAACGGCAGGGAGTTTTGCAATAGAGCGTAATAAGGACAAGAAATAAATGAGTGAAAATAATCTGACACATTTTGATGCCGCCGGAAATGCCGTGATGGTGGATGTGAGCGGCAAACCGGTCACCGCCCGGGAGGCTACGGCCCGGGGCATCCTTACCATGAACGCCGAAGCCTTTGCCGCCGTGCAGAGCGGCACGGTGAAAAAGGGCGACGTGCTGGGCGTGGCCCGCATCGCCGGCATTATGGCCGCCAAACGCACCAGCGAGCTGATCCCGCTGTGCCATCCCCTGCCGCTGACCAAGGTATGCGTGGATTTTGAACTGCTGCCCGAACAACAGGCCGTGGAAGCCCGCTGCACGGTCAAAACCAGCGGCGTCACCGGCGTGGAGATGGAAGCCCTGACCGGCGTTTCCACAGCCCTGCTGACCATCTACGACATGTGCAAAGCTGTGGACAAGGGCATGGAGCTGAGCGGCATCCATCTGGTGGAAAAGACCGGCGGCAAGAGCGGCCATTACATCCGGTCGGAGGGCGGCTATGTTTGATTCCTGCCGCCGGGATATCCACTACCTGCGCCTGTCGGTCACCGACCGCTGCAACCTGCGCTGCCGGTACTGTATGCCGGACGGCGCAAAAATACCGGAGCACGAAGAAGTGCTGACCCATGAAGAATTTCTGCGTCTGGCCGCGCTGTTTGCGCAGTGCGGCATCGACACGGTGCGGGTGACCGGTGGCGAACCGTTGGTGCGCAAGAGTGTGGCACAGCTGGTGGCCGGGCTGAAAGCAACGCCCGGCATCCGTCATGTCAGCATGACCACCAACGGCACTCTGCTGGCGCAGCAGCTGCCCGCTTTACTGGACGCGGGCCTTGACAGCGTGAACATCAGTCTGGACACGCTGGACCCGGCGGTGTTCCGGCACATCACCGCCCGGGACGAATTCGCCGCCGTGCAGGCGGGCCTGCGCGCCGCATTGGAAAGTCCCCTGCCGGTCAAGCTCAACTGTGTGCCGCAAGTGGGCGTCAACGAGGGCGAACTGGAAGCGATTGCAGCGCTGGCCCGGGACAACGATCTGCAGGTGCGGTTCATTGAGATGATGCCCATCGGCTACGGCGCGGCCATGCCCTGCGTCTCCGGCCCGGAGCTGCGGGCGCGGTTTGCCAACCGCTGGCCGGAACTGCATCCCGTGGAAGGCACCACCTTTGGCAATGGCCCTGCCGTCTATTATACCGTGCCCGGCTGGAAGGGCAGCATTGGCTTCATTGCCGCCGTGCACGGCAAATTCTGCGTCTCCTGCAACCGGGTGCGGCTGACGAGTCAGGGCTTTCTGCGTCCCTGCCTTGCCAGCGAGACCGGGTGTGACCTGCGTGCTCTGCTGCGCGGCGGGGCCGACGACGCCCGGCTGCGGACGGCCATCCGGGAGACCATCTGGTCCAAACCCCGGGAGCATCATTTTGAGGACCGGTGCATGCCCGCGACACGCAGCATGTACCGCATCGGAGGATAACATTTTATGGGTAAAATTCTGGCCATCTGCACAAGCCCCCGGCGCGGCACCGTCAAGACCGCGGTGCCCAGCGCCGTGCTCACCCCGGAATGGGGCATCGTGGGCGACGCCCACGGCGGCAATTGGCACCGCCAGGTCAGTATGTTGAGTGCTGAAAAGATCGAAGCCTTCCGCAAAAAGGTCTGGGTGGACTACGGTGCCTTTGGCGAAAACCTGGTCGTCGAGGGGTTTGACTTCCGCACCCTTCCGGTCACCAGCCGGTTTGCCATCGGAGACGTGGTGCTGGAGATGACCCAGATCGGCAAGGAATGCCACAACGACTGTGTCATCAAGCAGCAGACCGGCGAATGCATCATGCCGCGGGAGGGCGTGTTTGCCCGGGTAATTGCCGGCGGCGAGATCCGTGTGGGCGACGAAGTGACCCTGCTGCCCCCGCCGGAGAATCCACCCCTGCGGGCTGCCGTCATTACCCTTTCCGACAAGGGCAGCCGCGGTGAACGGGAGGACAAAAGCGGCCCGCTCATCGTCAAAATGCTCGCCGCCGCGGGCTACAAGGTGGAAGAAACACTGCTCCTGCCCGACGAGGCAGCTGCCCTGAAAGCCCAGCTCATCCGGCTGGCCGACGGCCGTCAGGTCAATCTGATCCTCACCACCGGCGGCACCGGCTTTTCGCCCCGGGATATCACCCCGGAGGCCACCCTTGCCGTGGCCGACCGCAACGCCCCCGGCATCGCCGAGGCCATGCGGTACCACAGCCTTTCCATCACCCCCCGCGGGATGCTGAGCCGCGCCGCCAGTGTATTGCGCGGCAAGACGCTCATCGTCAACCTGCCGGGCAGCCCGAAAGCCGTGAAGGAGAACCTCGAGTACATCCTGCCCAGCCTCGGGCACGGCGTCCGCATCGCCGCCGGTCTGGACGGCGAGTGCGCCCGCAAGTAACATTGCGGTCCCGCTCCGAGCATCCCTCCTGTAGAGCGGCGGCCCGTTAAGCCCTCTCCGTCTGCTTCGCAGCCACCTCCCCCAAAGGGAGAGGCTCTGGCGTGTCGGCAAAGCCTACGCCGGACGAGAAAAGCACGATGTTTCGGAAACAGCAGCGCCCTGCTGTGGGACGAAAGTATAAACCAATGATAGAAAGAGAAAATTCATGAAACCCAATCTCATTTCCCGCCGCAGCTTTCTGTCCGTGGTCGGCGCAGTCGGCGCTGCTGCTGCCCTGACCGCCTGCGGCGGCGCGGTTTCCAGCACTGCCTCTTCCGCAGCTGCTTCCGAGGCTGCTGGCGAGAGCGTCGAGCTCATCGTCTTCGCCGCTGCCTCCCTGACAGAGACCCTGAACGCCATCGCCCAAGACTACTCTGCCGAGAACCCGGGCGTCACCTTCCGCTTCAACTTCGACTCCTCCGGCACCCTGAAGACCCAGATCCAGGAGGGCGCTGACTGCGACCTCTTCCTCTCCGCCGGTCAGAAGCAGATGAACCAGCTGGACATCACCGCTTCTGCCGACGTGAACACCGACGGTCTGGACTTCGTGGACTCCTCCACCCGTGTGGACCTGCTGGAAAACAAGGTCGTCCTCTGTGTGCCCGAGGGCAGCGACAAGGGCATCGACAGCTTCGACGCTCTGGCCGAGCACCTGAAGGCGGAGGACATCCTGTTCTGCATGGGCAACAGCGATGTGCCTGTGGGCCAGTACACCCAGAAGATCCTGGCCTACTATGACCTCGACGAAGAGGCTCTGGCCGCTGCCGGTGTCATCACCTACGGCTCCAACGTCAAGGAAGTCACCACCCAGATCAGCGAGGGCAGTGTGGACGCCGGTGTCGTCTACTGCACCGACGCTTACAGCGCCGGTCTGACTCCCGTGGACGAGGCCACCCCCGAGATGTGCGGTCAGGTCATCTACCCCGCCGCTGTGCTGAAGGCTGCCCCCAACGCCGAGGCCGCCAGGGAGTTCCTGGCCTATCTGCAAACCGACCGTGCCGCCACCGTGTTCGAGGGCGTGGGCTTTACGGCGATGTAAGGTCAGCCTGACCGTGAGCAAAAGCCTCTCCCTTTGGGAGAGGTGTCACCGCAGGTGACGGAGAGGGCAAGGACGCTGACGGAGAAGCTCAGGCACGGCGATAGTATCGCTCTGATAAAGAGTCTACCTATCGCTGTGCACCGGAACTGTCTCAACGGGCTTGCCCTCTCAGTCTCGCTTCGCTCGCCAGCTCTCCCAAAGGGAGAGCCTTAAGGCCCCCAACATTCGAGGTATCATTTATGGATTGGTATCCCCTCTGGAACAGCCTGCGCATCGCGCTCATCAGCTGCACAGCGGTGTTCTTCCTCGGCATTTTTGCCGCTTATTATATCGCAAAGCTGCCCCGCACCGTCAAGGGCGTGCTGGACGTGGTGCTCACCCTGCCCATGGTGCTGCCGCCTACGGTGGTGGGCTATTTTCTGCTGCTGCTCTTCGGCGCAAAGCGGCCGCTTGGCATCTTCTTTATGGAGCATTTCGGCGTCAAGCTGGTCATGAACTGGTACAGCGCCATCTTTGCGTCCATCGTGGTGGCCTTCCCGCTGATGTACCGCACCGCCCGGGGCGCCTTCGAGAGCTTTGACGAGACGCTGGCCTGGTCGGCCCAGACTCTGGGACAGTCCAACGCGTGGATATTCTGGCGGGTGCGGATGCCCTGCTGCCGACAGGGCATTCTGGCCGGTACGGTGCTGGCCTTTGCCCGGGCCTTGGGCGAGTACGGTGCTACCAGCATGATAGCGGGCTACACCCCGGGCAAGACGGCCACCATCGCCACCACGGTGTACCAGCTCTGGCGCACCAACGATGAGGCCGGTGCCATGCGGTGGGTGCTGGTGGACATCGTCATCTCTGCCGTGGTGCTGCTGGCTGTGAACCTCCTGGAGAAAAAGCAGAAAGCAGGTGGCCGCGCATGAGCCTGGAAGTACACATCGAGAAAAAGCTGAACGGCTTCACCCTCCGCTCCGACTTCACCGCCGGGAACACTGCCACGGCCATTCTGGGCGCGTCGGGCTGCGGCAAAAGCATGACGCTGCGCTGCATCGCGGGCATCGTGAAGCCCGACAAGGGCCGCATCGTGCTGGACGGGCGGGTGCTGTTCGACAGCGAGCAGCACATCGACCTGCCGCCCCAGCAGCGGGGCGTGGGCCTGCTCTTCCAGAACTACGCCCTCTTCCCAAATATGACCGTGGAGCAGAACATCCTCTGCGGCCTGAAAGCCGAAAGGGACAAAGCCGCCCGCAAGGCCCGCTGCGCCGGGATGCTGCGGGCCTTGCGGCTGGAAGAACTGGCCAGCCGCCGCCCGGCAGAGCTTTCCGGCGGACAGCAGCAGCGCACTGCGCTGGCCCGTATTCTGGTGGGCAAGCCGAAGATTTTGATGCTGGACGAGCCGTTCAGCGCGCTGGACAGCTACCTCCGCGAGGAGGTGGAGGGCGAATTGGGCAGCCTGCTGGCGGGTTTCGCCGGCACGGCCCTGCTTGTCACCCACAACCGGGACGAGGCTTACCGCCTGTGCCGGGACATGATCGTCATGGACGGCGGGCAGGTGCTCCGCACCGGCACCACGAAAGAGGTCTTTGCCGACCCGGGCAGCACCGCTGCGGCCCGGCTGACCGGCTGCAAGAACATCCTGTCCTGCACCCGGGTGGACGCCCACAGCGTCCGCCTCGCAGGCTGTGAGAGTCTGCTGCACCTCGCCGCTGAGGTACCGGAGGGCTGCACCGCCGTGGGCATCCGCGCCCACGACTTCGCCCCCTGCGCCCCGGGCGCAGAGAATGCCCTGCCGATGGAGCTTCTCTCGGCCAGCGAAAATCCCTTCGACTGGAACCTCATCTTCCAGCTGCCGGACGGCACCACCCGTCTGTGGTGGAAGGTGAGCAAGACGACCCTCTCCGTGGCCGAACCCGACGCCCCGGCCTGCCTCTCCGCCCTGCCGGAGCGCATCATGGCGCTGGTGGATCATAGCCAATACGAGCAGTAAACGTCAAAAGAGCCGGTGCAGATGCACCGGCTCTTGCTCTGTTTTTATGACTCGCCGAAGAATTTCTTGGCAATATCGGCGCTCTGCTTGGCGTCCTTGGCGTACCAGTCCGCGCCGATCTTCTCGGCATACTCGGGCGTCAGGACAGCGCCGCCCACCATCACCTTGCAGTCGAGCTTTGCCGCATGGAGGGCCGCGATGGTCTCCTCCATGCTCTTGAGGGTGGTGGTCATCAGGGCCGAGAGCCCCACGAGGTGGACATCCTTCTCCCGGACAGTGTCCACCACCGTCTCCACCGGCACATCGCGGCCAAGGTCGATGACCTCGAAGCCGTAGTTCTCGAGGATGACGCGGACGATGTTCTTGCCGATGTCGTGGACATCGCCCTTGACGGTGGCGAGGACGATGCGGCCCTTGCTGGCCCCGGCCCCGCCCCGCTTGGCGATGGCGGTCTTGATCTCTTCAAAGGCGGCCTGTGCGGCGCTGGCGGCCTGTAACAGCTGGGGCAGGAAGAGCTTGCCCTTCTCGTACTTTTCACCCACCACGTCCAGCGCCGGGATGAGGGCCTCGTCCACCAGCGTCAGGGGCTCGTTTTGGTCCAGCAGGGTGTGGGTGCGGGCGGCGGCTTCCCCCTTGAGGCCCTTTTCCACCGCCTGCATCAGCGCGGCAAACGGGCCGCTGTGAGCTGCATCCGCCTCCGCCGGGGTGTTTGACGTCTGAGACGCCTGGGCCGTCTGGGCCTGCTTCAACGCGGCGCTGGCAGGGACTTTATCGGCATAGCGGGCGATGTAGGCCATGCTCTGCTTATCACGGTTGGTGAGGACGTTGTAAGAGTAGACTGCCGCCATCATCTCTTCGCTGGAAGGATTCATGATGGCGAGGTCGAGGCCCGCGTACATGGCCATGGTGAGGAAGGTGGTGTTCAGGTAGGGGCGGCAGGGCAGGCCGAAGCTGATGTTGGACACACCGAGGATGGTGCGGACGCCCAGCTCCGTCTTGCAGCGGGCCAGCGCCTCCACGGTGGCCAGAACGTCCTGCTGCTGGGCGCTGGCGGTGAGGGTCAGGCAGTCGATATAAATATCTTCCCGGGGGATGCCGTGGGCCAGCGCCGCGTCCACCACCCGCTTTGCGATCTCAAACCGGGCGTCGGCGCTGGGCTGGATGCCCCGCTCGTCGATGGCAAGGCCGACGACGGCCGCGCCGTACTTTTTGCAGAGGGGCAGGACACGCTCCAGCACTTCGGTCTCGCCGTTCACCGAGTTGACGATGGGCTTGCCGTTGTAGACCCGCAGGCCCCGCTCGAGGGCGTCTGCGTGGGAGGAATCCAGCTGTAAGGGCAGGCTGACGACGCTCTGCAACGCCTTCACCACCTGCTCCATGACGGCGGGCTCGTCCACGCCGGGCGCGCCCACGTTGACGTCCAGCACCTGCGCTCCGGCCTCGGACTGGCTGACGGCCTGCTCGAGGATGTAGTTCATGTCGCCCTCGCGCAATGCCTGCTGGAACCGCTTTTTGCCGGTGGGGTTGATGCGCTCACCCACCACGGTGATGCCGTCCACGGTGACGAAGTCCATCGGCGAGCAGAGCACCGAGGGCATGGCGTGGGCGGGGCGGCCCGGCTTGCAGTCGGCGAAGACGCCGTTCAGCAGCTTGATGAAATCGGGGGTGGTGCCGCAGCAGCCGCCCGCCGCAAAGAGCTTCAGATCGCGGTAGGGCTTCATCTCCATGGCAAAGAGCTGGGGCGTGATGTCGTAGCCGCTGCCGTCGGCCCGGGGCAGGCCCGCATTCGGCTTGACAAAGACCGGGAAGTCGCCGGGCAGGGCCTCGGCCAGCCGCTTCGCCATGGGGAAAATTTCTTTCGGGCCGAGGGAGCAGTTGATGCCCACGGCGTTGGCCCCGAGGCCCCGGGCCGTGACGGCGAAGCTCTCGACGGTGCAGCCGGTGAAGGTGCGCCCGCCCGCCTCAAAGCTCATGCTGGCGAGGATGGGCAGGCCGCAGTTCTCTTTCGCGGCCAGCAGAGCGGCTTTCAGCTCGTAGAGGTCGGTGAAGGTCTCAAAAAAGACGAGGTCGGCCCCGGCGGCGACGCCCGCCCGGACGATGCGGCCATACTCGGCCACAGCGTCTTCAAAGGCCAGTGTGCCGTTAGGCTCCAGCAGTTCGCCCAGCGGGCCGACGTCCAGCGCGGCCAGTGCGCCATAGGGGGCGCAGGCCCGCTTGCAGTTGGCGATGCCCGCCGCGATAATTTCTTCCAGCGTGTATTCGCTGCCCGCCAGCTTATGGGCCGACGCGCCGAAGGTGTTGGCATTGATGATGCGGCTGCCTGCGGCGGCGTACCGGCTGTGGATGCTCTCGATGAGCTGTGGGTCGGTGATGTTCAGTTCCTCAGGCCGTGCGCCGAGCTTCAGGCCCGCCGCCTGCAGCATGGTACCCATGCCGCCGTCGAGGAGGATGGTATTCGGCTGGGTAAACAGTTCATTCGCTTGCACAGGTCTTGCCCCTCTTTCTATATTCGCACCGCGTGTTCAGCACGCAGTGTCCGCACCCGGCAAGGCGTCCTTTCACCGGATGGTCGCTCAGGCCCAGCAGAGCGGTCACGCTCTTGCGGGGCGTCATCAGGTCATTTTCGGTCACGCAGAGCCCGGCCCGGCGGGCGGTGTCCAGTGCCGCCGCCACCAGCGGCTGCACCCCGATGGGCCAGTCGCCGTAGCCCGGCGAGAAGCGGCCCGTGAGGTACTTGTCCTGCTCTGCGGCCCACTGCCGCAGCTCGGCCTCGGCGGCGTCCGCGGCCTGTTCGGCCAGCACAGAGCCGATGGCGTCCGACGCCACACCGGCGGCGATGTCGCCCACACCGGCCCGGCGTATCTGTCCGTCCACGCCGGGGCCGACTGTCACGGCCAGAAGCAGGGCCTCACTGCACCCTTCCAGATGCCGGAAGATGTCCTCCCCCTTCAAAATACCGGCCTGCGTGAGGCTCTCCACGTCGGCCTCGAGCCAGACGGCCCGGGGCGTGGCGGCGGCGAGAAGGGGCGCAGCGCACTTTTCCAGAAGGGTGAGGGTAGCGCTGTCAGCCTCGCCCCGCGCGCCAAAATACCGCGCGGCCTGCCGGATGTCGATGGACTCCGGCTTTGCTAAATTCAGAGGTCTGCTGGGGCCGATGGGCATTTTCTGCCGCCTCCTTCTTTTGAATAAAGTATGATAAGTATACCGCACCAGTAGGCTAAAATCAACACAAAAGCCCCTCCCTCAGCATTTTTGCCGGGGGAGGGGCCTATTATATGATCTTTCCTTTCAGCCTCCCCTTGATAGGAGCAACAACGACGACCGCCGCCAGTGGCGGAAACAGGGAGTCGCTGTTGGGGCCGCGGCCAGCAAGACGCAAGCAAAGCGCTGCGGATGCTGGGTGCCGCAACCCGGGCAGTGGCACGGCGTCAGCCGTGACGGAGAGGTTTATCAGCGGATGTCCCTGACCGACACCGCCTGTTACTTCAAAAACTTGTGGACAGCGCGGGCGACGATGCCGCCCAGGATGCCGGAGACAAGGAACTCGGCCACGCCCTGCACACCGACCAGCAGGACGACGAACATCAGGGGGTTGGCTGCGCCCTTGACGGACACGAGGTTCTGGACGTAATCGCAGCCGTAGAAGGCCAGCACGATGTAGCCCATGAAGAACAGGGTGTTGAGGGCCGGGGCGCACATGGCGCTGACAAGGTAGCTCCAGGTACCGGGCTTATCGAAATTCTTGACAGCGTTGAAGATAAGGCCGACGCACACGCCCATCAGCACACGCATACCCACACAGAGGATGAAGGTGTTGACGGGGCTGACCTGGAACAGCGCACCGGTCATGGCGGAAGCGCCGGTGACGGCGTCATAGAAGCTCACAGCGCCGAACACGCCGCCGAGGATAGCGCCTGCGGCGGGACCCATGGTGATGGCACCCACGGCGATCGGCAGGGTCAAAAAGCTCATGTAAAGCGGGCCTACAGGGACACTGCCCAGGCCGACGGCCTTCATGACCAGCTCAATGGCGACCAGCAGTGCCAGCCGGGTGAGGGTGCGAATGTCATTCTTTTTCATAATTCAGTTTTCCTCCTTGCTGCCGTTCCGCCCTAAATTGTCGGATACGGCGCAAACCTGCCCGTGAAATACACGGGGTCTTTTGTAGAATACGGTCTGAAATATACGGGATGTTTTGTCAGGGAACTCCCGGGGATAGCATTATAGATCCGTAGTGAAGCGGATGCCCGCATCGCGGCGGGCCGTTTCCAGCACACGGCTGACGGCCACCGAGGTGTCCAGCATCCGGCTGCAAAGCTCCATATCCTCGCTCTCGATGGCACGGGCAAAGGCGTGGAACTCCGCCGCCTGCCGGGGACGGCCTGCGCTGAGGTTGAAGTGCTCTTCCTTGCCCTTATAGGGGTGGAAGGTGACGCCGCCGCAGAAGTTGGCGGTGGATTTCTGGAGCAGATACCCCTTGGTACCCTGAATGATGTACCGGGCCGGGGAACTGCTGTCCTTGGCGTTGATGCTCACGGCCTTGAAGCTGCGATACTCCATCGTCAGCACGCCGCTGGTGTCGATGCCCCGGGTGATGTTGGCCGCATAGTGGACCTTGTTGGGCGAGCCGAAGAGGCCCACCACATAGCTGACATTGTAGACGCCCAGGTCCATCAGCGCGCCGCCGGCGCAGGCCGGGTCAAAGGACGGCCAGACCTTGCCGGCGCAGAAATCATTGTACCGGCTGGAATACTGGCTGAAATTACACTGCACCATCGTGACGGCGCCCACCTTGGGCAGCACCTCACGGATCTTGGCGTAGTTGTCCTGATACTGCGTGGTGACCGCCTCGAAGAGGAAGAGCTTTTTGCTCCGGGCCAGCTCGGCCAGCTCTTCGGCCAGCGCCGCCGTGGGGGCCATCGGCTTTTCGACGATGACGTGGCGGCCCGCTTCCAGAGCGGCACGGGTATATTTTACGTGCAGGATATTCGGTACGGCGATATACACAACGTCCACCCAGCTCAGCAGTTCGTCGTAGCTGGTGGTGTGGCGCGGCACACCATACTGGTCGCAGAGGGCCTGTGCTGCACCGGCGCTCCGCTCCGTGCTGCAAAGAGCCTCGACCTTGAAGGGACTTTCCGGCCCGGTGAGCCAGGGCAGGAACTCCCGGACGATCATGCCTGCGCCGAGAATGCCTAATTTCATCATAAGGTCTCTCCTTTCAGGGCTCAGCCCGCTTTGGCCTCATCGTCCCGGCGGGGACGGCGGTTATTGTGGCTGCGGCGGCGGGGGCTGCTGCCGTTGTTGTAAGGGCGTCTGCCTGCCGGGCGGGGACGGCGGCGCTCACCGTCGCTGCGCGGCTCGTGGTGACGCTCATGCTGCGGCGCATTGAGCTGGTAAAGGAGAGCCAGTCCCTTCAGCAGCAGCTCGGGGTCATAGGTGAGCGGGTGACGGCAGAGCGGGATGACATACTTTGCCAGACCGCCTGTGACCACCAGCGTGGCCGGACGGCCCAGTTCTTCCTCGATGCGCTGCGTGATGCCGTCCAGCAGGACAGCCGTCCCCAGCACAGAGCCGGAGAGCATACACTTCTCGGTATCGACGCCGATCGCGCTTTTGGGCGAAGAAAGATGTACCTGCGGCAGCTGGGCGCACCGCTCCCCCAGCGCCCGCAGACCAGTGGAAAGTCCGGGGCAGATGACGCCGCCCCGGAAGACCTTGTTCTCATCTATCACGTTGAACGTGGTGGCGGTGCCGAGGTCTACCGTGACCACCGGCAGGGGGAAATTCGCCGCCGCGTAGGCCGCATCCACAAGGCGGTCTTTGCCGACGGCGTGGGGGTCAGGCACCCCCATCGTGAGGCCGGTGCGGATGTCGGGCGAGACGATGACCGGCTTTTTGCCGGTGTAGTGGCGGGCGCACTCGGCCAGCGCCCCCGTGATCTGGGGGACGACGCTGGTGAGGACAGCGCCCTCAAAGCGGATGGGCTTTTCCGGGTGTCTCCGATGAGAGAACACCTTTTCCATCTCGGCACGGTACTCCGCCGCTGTGCGGGTGCGCACCGTGTCCATGTGGGCCACAAAGCATACACGTCCGTCCCGGATGCCCCCGAGGGCGACGGTGGTGTTGCCTATGTCAATGGCTAAAATCATAATTCAGTTCCTCGCAGGGTCGAACCTCTCCGCAAAAGGCTCCCCCTCTGGGGGAGCTGGCGCGAAGCGCCTGAGAGGGCAAGGTCAGTACGACAGAACTCTTGCCCAGCGATAAGCAGCCTCTTTGTCAGAGCGATGCTGTCGCCGTGTCTGCGATTTCCTGTCAGTGTCCTTGCCCTCTCCGTCACCTTCGGTGACACCTCTCCCAAAGGGAGAGGCTTGTGTGCGCCAGCGCTGACAGAGAGCTTTTTTGTATAAGTCAAGCTGTATTTTACCGCATTTTGGGCCAAGATACAACCCCCATCAAAGATTTTGTTGTGCTCTGGGCCGTTTTGCATTATACTGTAGTTATATTATCCCTATTTATAGGAGGTATTTGGGATGGATCTGAAGGGAAAATGCGTCCTTCTGGGCGTCAGCGGCGGCATTGCCGCCTATAAAATAGCCAATGTGGCCAGCGCACTGCGCAAGCTGGGGGCCGACGTGGAGGTCATCATGACCAAAAACGCCACCCAGTTCATCACCCCTATCACGTTCGAGACCCTGACAGGCCACAAGTGCATGGTGGACACTTTCGACCGGGATTTCAAGTTCGAAGTCACCCATATCTCGCTGGCAAAGAAGGCCGACGTCATCCTCGTGGCCCCGGCCACCGCCAATGTCATCGCCAAGATGGCCCACGGCATCGCCGACGATATGCTCACCACCGTCGTTCTCGCGGCCAAGTGTCCCAAACTCGTCTCCCCTGCCATGAACACCGGGATGCTGGAGAACCCCATCACCCAGGACAACATCGCCACACTGGAAAAGTACGGCTTCACGGTCATCCCCTCCGAGAGCGGCATACTGGCCTGCAAGGACGTGGGCAGCGGACGCCTGCCGAAAGAGGATGTCCTGCTGGACTACATCTTCCGCGCCATCGCAAAGCCGAAGGACCTCGCCGGTCTGCGCATTGCCGTCACGGCCGGCCCCACTCAGGAGCCGCTGGACCCTGTGCGCTACCTGACCAACCACTCCACCGGCAAGATGGGCTATGCCGTGGCCCGTGCCGCCGCGATGCGGGGTGCCGACGTCACCCTCATCCACGGCCCGACGGCCCTGCAGCCGGTGCGGTTCACCGAGGATGTCCCCATCACGACAGCCCAGCAGATGTACGAGGCCGTGACCAGCCGCTTCGACGAGATGGACGTTCTGGTCATGGCCGCTGCCGTGGCCGATTACCGCCCCGCCGTCGTGGCCGACGACAAGATCAAGAAGAAGGACGGCGACCTCTCCATCGCCGTGGAGCGGACGCCCGACATCCTCGGCACCATCGGCCCCAAAAAGAAGGGGCAGTTCCTCTGCGGCTTCTCGATGGAAACGCGGGATATGCTGGCCAACTCCTCGGCCAAGCTCGAGAAAAAGAACCTCGACATGGTGGTGGCCAACAATCTGAAGGTCGCCGGTGCCGGGTTTGGCGTGGATACCAATGTTGTCACCTTCATCACGCCGGACGGCGCCCGCGAGCTGCCCCTGATGAGCAAGGATGATGTGGCGGATGCCATTCTGGATGAGATCCTGAAACGCAGAAAATAAGCTTCAAGACGCAAAAAGTGCTCTGCCGGCCGGCAGAGCACTTTTCCGTTATACAGAGATTTACTTGGTGCCGTAGATACGGTCGCCTGCGTCACCCAGGCCGGGGACGATGTAGCCATGGTCGTTGAGCTTCTCGTCCAGAGCGGCACAGTAGATATCCACATCAGGGTGGTCGTGGTGGACCCGCTGAATGCCCTCGGGAGCGGCGATGATGTTCATAAGCTTGATATTTTTGACCTCATAATTTTTGATAAACTGGATGGCCGCAGAGGCAGAGCCGCCGGTTGCCAGCATGGGATCCAGAATGATGACCTCCCGCTCGGCGATGTCGTTGGGCATCTTGCAGTAGTACTCCACGGGCTGATGGGTCTCAGGATCCCGGTACAAGCCGATATGCCCCACCTTGGCAGAGGGGATCAGGTCCAGGATCCCGTCCACCATGCCCAGGCCGGCCCGGAGGATGGGAACAATGGCCAGCTTCTTCCCGGCCAGCACCTGGAAAGTGCCGGTAGCCACAGGAGTCTTGATCTCCACCTCCTCGGTGGGCAGATCCCGGGTAGCCTCATAGCACTCCAGGGCGGCGATCTCAGAGACGATCTCCCGGAACTCCTTCACACCGGTCCGCTCATCCCGAAGGATGCTCAGCTTGTGCTGAAGCAGAGGATGGTCCAAAATGTGTACTTTGTTGTCGTTTTCGAACATCACAATAAACCCCTTTATTTGTTTTGGTTGTCGCGGCTCTGCCGCTCCCGTTCCAGCCGTTCGCGCTCCGCCTGGGACAGCCGGTGATAGACCGGGACCAACTCCCTGCCCTTCACCAGCCTGCCGGCACGGATCTGTTCCAGGGCCGCCCGGGCCACCCCCTGGGCACTCTGCATCCGCAGGGGCTCGGGAGCCAGCTCCATCTGGCTGTCCTGTTCTCGAAGTGCATTATAACACAGCTTTGCCCCATCTCCAACGACTATTTTCCGCTTTTTGATTTTTTTCAGTTCCTCCCCCAGCTCCTCCAGGGAGATGGCCCGGTCGGGGGCCAGGCGGATCAGGCGCTCCCCGTCGGCCTGAAACAGGGCGTTATAGACCTGCTTCCGCCGGGCGTCCATGGCGCAGACGATGACTGCGTCCCGGAAAAATGCCAGGGGCCAGGCCATGGACTCCAGGGTGGAGCAGGGGGCGCAGTCCTTGTCCTCCGCCCAGGCCAGGCCCTTGGCGGTGGACACGCCGATGCGCAGCCCGGTAAAGGAGCCCGGTCCCACCGCCACCGCGATCACGTCCACCTGCTCCAGCCCGGTCCCGCAGTTGTTCAGCAGGTCCCGGACCATGGGCAGCAGGGTGCGGCTGTGGGTCAGGCCGCTGTTTTGAAAGCTCTGGGCAATGAGCCCCTCCTCCCCCCACAGCGCCGCGGAGCAGGCTGTGGCGGAGGACTCCAACGCCAGTATTTTCATGGTTTCATCACACACTTTTCTTGCAGTTTTGACCCGATCTTCCGAAAATCGGTCTTATGTCCGGTCACAACTCCGGCGCGTTTCGGATAGAGATCACGCGCTGTCCGTCGTGCTCCCCCCGGCGGATGTCCACCCGGATGGGCTCGTCCTCCAGGGCGTCGGCCACGTTCTCGCTCCACTCCACGGCGCACACGCCGCCCCTCGTACTCGTTGACAATGGTAAAGGTGGGGCTGGTCACCCCCTCCGGAATCCCAAGCCCCCGGGCGATCCCCCGGGTAAAGGCGGTCTTTCCCGCCCCCAGATCCCCGGTATAGGCCACCACGTCCCCGGGGCGCAGCCGGACGGCCAATTCCGCCCCCAGGGCCTCAGTCTCCTCCGCACTATTGGAACAATATTCCATGTCTTTCCCCCGTGTTCACAGTTTGTTTTCCGAATTCTCTCTGATTATAGCACAGTTCCGGTTTACCTTTCCACAAAAAAGTGATAAAATATAGGGCCGTATTCAAAAGAAAAGGAGGGGACGCCGTGCGGACCCTATTCTCTCCACTCCATGAGTTTTTGAAAAAGGGGGATCTGGTGCTCCTGTCCCTCTGCCTGCTGACCAGCGGCTTCGGTGTGGCGCTGATCTTCTCCGCCACCCGGTACAATCAGAACAACCGCCCGGTGGTCATCCAGTGCGTCGCCATCCTCCTGGGTGTCGCGGTCTACCTGCTGTGCACCTTCGTGGACTTTCAGCTGTTTGTGGAGAAAAACTGGAAGTGGCTCTTTGGGGGCAGTGTGTTCTTCCTGCTCCTGCTGCTCACCCCCCTGGGCAACGACCACAACTCAGGGAACCTGAACTGGCTGGACATCCCGGGCTTTCCCCTGGAGATCCAGCCCAATGAGATCATCAAGATCCCCTTCATCCTGCTCCTTTCCCTCCAGATCACCAAGATTCAGGACCGTGGGCAGAGCATCAGCTCCCTCCCCTCCCTGGTCCAGATCGGCGGCCACGCCGCCTTCATGCTGGCCCTGATCGCCGGAATCTGCGGCGATATGGGGATGTGTGTGGTCTATCTGTTCATTTTCGCCGTTATGGCCTGGGGCGCCGGAGTCAAAAAGCGCTGGTTCCTGCTGGCGGGCAGCGCCTTGGTCATCGGTTTTGCCGTGCTGTGGATCTTTATTCTGCCCAACACGGCGGCCTGGGACAGCCTGTACCTGGTCAAGCGCTTCCGGGTGCTGTTCGACCACTCCTACGACCCCCAGGGGATCGGTTTTCAGCAGACCCGCTCCATCCTGGCTTTGGGCTCCGGGCAGCTGTTCGGCCAGGGCTACCTCCACGGGAACATGACCCAGTCTGAGCACGCCTCCACCCTGCCCGCCCGGCATACTGACTTCATCTTCGCCGTGTGCGGCGAGGAACTGGGCATGATCGGCTGCCTGGCCCTGCTCCTTCTGCTGGCGCTGGTCATCCTCCGCTGCCTCTGGGTCGCCCGGAACGCCAGTTCCCCTTTCCACGCCTATGTGGCCGTTGGGATGGCCGGGATGCTCATCATCCAGATCGCCGCCAATGTGGGGATGTGCCTGTTCGTCTTTCCTGTGATGGGGCTCACCCTGCCCTTTGTCAGCTACGGCGGCTCGTCCATCCTCACACTGTACGCCGCCATGGGCATCGTATCCAGCATCAAGGCCAGGGCCCTCCCCAGCTGGCTGAGGGACCGGGCCATCCAGTGACCGGGGACAAGGAGGAAGTATTTTTGGATCTGTCCGATGTCACCGCCCGCCAGAGGGCCTATTTCCGCTCCGGCGCTACCTTGCCACTCCCCGCCCGCCGGCGCGCCCTGGAGAGTCTGCTCCAGGGACTGACAGACCAGGAGGGCGCTCTGCTCGCCGCCCTGGAGGCGGACCTGGGCAAGCCGTCCTTCGAGGGCTATATGACGGAGCTCGGCCTGGTGCGGGAGGAGCTGCGGTTCCATCTAAAGCATCTGGGCCGCTGGACCCGCCCCCGGCGTGTCCCCACCCCGCTGGCCCACTTTCCGGCCCGGAGCACGGTCCGCCCGGAGCCCTACGGCTCGGTGCTCATCCTGTCCCCATGGAACTACCCGGTCCAGCTGTCCCTGATGCCTCTGATCGGCGCCTTGTCCGCCGGAAACTGCGCGGTGCTCAAGCCGTCGGCCTATGCCCCCGCCTGCTCCCGTGCTCTGGCGGAGCTGGTTGCTCGATCCCTGCCCCCGGAGCTGGCCGCCGTGGTGGAGGGGGAATGCGCAGAAAATCAGGCCCTGCTGGATTTGCCCTTCGACTATATCTTTTTCACCGGCAGTCCCACTGTGGGCCGCATTGTCATGGAGCGGGCCGCTGCCCGTCTCACCCCAGTGACCCTGGAGTTGGGGGGCAAAAGTCCAGTGATCGTAACCAAGGATGCAGATCTGGCTCTGGCCGCCCGACGGATCCTTTTCGGAAAACTGCTCAACAGTGGACAAACCTGTGTAGCTCCCGACTATGTTTTGGTCCAGAGAGATGTACTTCCGGAACTGATCCGTCTGCTCCAAGCAGAGCTGACCGCTCAGCTGGGAACGGACCCTCTCGCCTGTCCCGACTACCCCCGCATCGTCAACGCCGCCCACCTCCGCCGCCTGGAGGGGCTGCTGGAGGGCTGTCAGGTACTCTGCGGCGGTCAGACCGGCGGCGGCCGGATGGCCCCCACCCTGGTCCTTCCCCCCTCCCCCGACGCCCCGGTGATGCAGGAGGAGATCTTCGGCCCGATCCTCCCTCTGCTGCCCTTTGATACGCTGGAGGAGGCCGTCTCTTTTGTCCAGGACAGGCCCCGCCCCCTGGCCCTCTACCTCTTTACCAAAAGCCGGGAGGTGGAGCGGGCGATTTTGGACCGGATCCCCTTCGGCGGCGGCTGTGTCAACGACACGGTGGTCCACCTCTCCACCCCCTATCTGCCCTTTGGCGGGGTTGGGGCCAGCGGTATGGGCAGCTACCACGGCCGCGCCAGCTTTGAGACCTTCTCCCACCCCAAGAGCATCCTGAAAAAAGGCGCAGGGCCCGATCTGCCCGTTCGATACCGGCCATACGCTCCCTGGAAGGAGATGCTGCTGCGGAAATTCCTGCCCTGAAAAAATTTTTTCTTTTGAAGAAGGAAATTCGCCTTGTTTTGCGTATATGGTATATGTGGAAAGTTGACCAGAAACGTACACCCATCCGGGAAGGAGGCGTTTTCCCATGGAGCTTCGACAGCAGCAGGAGCAACTGGAGGCAGTGACCCTCTCCCCCCACGCCTGCCGGTCCGCACAGACCAGAGGCCG
>OOCL01001010.1_pt1 | contig 18167 bp, 10 predicted proteins | sample 1671211 | NCBI WGS metagenome assembly OOCL01 (sample SAMN06348133, study PRJEB24527) | human gut metagenome | biome: human gut; feature: ankylosing spondylitis patient; material: feces | host: Homo sapiens | place: China | collected 2015-10 | reverse complement strand
ATTTAAAATCAAAATATATTTCATTGTAAACAGATGGTAGTTTTCCAATATATTTCAATTTCTTTTTATTTTCTAAGAGAAATTTTGAGGAATTTATTTTTTTTACTTTTAGCATGGTATTTATTAAATGTTCAATTACCATACCGTTAAAGTTGGTTGGAAATTTTCTGATTTTATCACTTGTTATTTCAAATTTCTTAATAATTGTGCTTTCTACATTTACATTAAGGATATCATTTATATGGTATTTAAAATTCGTATGAGTTCCTAAATAGCTAGCAGGAATAATGTAATTATCATTAAATTCAAAAACCTTATCTTCTGTAATGAATAAATTATTTCCGTTCATTTTTTCGAATAATTTCCATTCCAATATACAATCATTATGTCCTGTATGGGTTGCAGTAACATTTTCTATACCATATAATTTACATAAATTATCTTTAGTAATGTTTCCACCTGAAAATTTTGAAGAAATAACGTTTCTTTTAAAATTATAAAAATTAAACCGTTCAAAACCATTTATATTATGACGTTTGAAGTAATTTCTTATAAATTTTTCATCTAAATTACCATAAGTTAGAATTATTCTATTGTCAATATCAAATTCACTTATTATATTATTTACGTCTGATTGTGATAATTCAGTTGCATATAGTAAGTCTTTTTTTGTTATGCCATTGATATGAGTAGTTAAAACTTCATCATTTAATTCTAAAGGCAAAAATTTATTATATACTTTTTCGGTGTCAGGTTGAAAAATAGATATTGAGAGCAAATCATGTTTTAATGAAGATAAGCCATTTGTTTCAACATCCAGAACTATGTATTTAGTTTTATCAATCATATAATCGCATTCCTCATTTGTTATAGTGGATTTGTTTGATGCTATTTTGATGATGTAGCAGACGGAAACGTTGGAATTATTAGCGCCTGTTGAACTATTTGATGCCTGAAATGAGCGTCAAAAGTGAAAAATCAGACCGTGCTCCGTAAATAAAATTATATGAAAAAACGGCTTAAACGCAGTGTTTAAGCCGTTTTTGCTTGGCAGGGTCAGAAGGACTTGAACCCTCGGCACGCGGTTTTGGAGCGGCTCAGAAGTGGTATTATCTTGTATCACCTAATGCTGCAAAGTCCAAAAAGCACAGTAATTATCAGCAATCTCAGGATTTTGTAACACTGAACAATATTTAATATATTGTTCTTTATTTTCTAAAATTCAGAAAGTTTTTTAGAAAAATTTTTAGAAAACCCTTACAAGATTTCATCAGTCAAAAAACTGCCAATGCATAATATTCAGAATCAACCCCAAAAATTATCGAAAAATAACCCATAAAACAACCAAAAGCTGAGGACAATTTTCATATCCTCAGCTTTCTTTTTGCCTGCTATTTGATTATTTATAAAGACTGTCTAAACACCAAAAGCAAACGCTTCAATCTGTTTGTCATCAATACTTTCATTGAAAATTATAACCCATAAATGCTTTGTTACTCAGTTCAATAACTTCCATAATTCTTTGCACAAGTTCGTAAAAAGTTGATAATGAAAAATGACCTTCTATGGTAGAATTAAAGAAACTACAATAGGAGGTTTTATTATGACAAGAGAATATTGACATATACAGCAATATAAAAAATTATTGGGCCTGAAAAGAAGAAGGATTCATATATCGGAAAATCAGTGATAATCAGTTAGAATTCAGTTTTCTACCTTTGGGATAGCGTACTAAAATATTTTGTACTTTATCTGTATAGCTAATTTGTTAAGGTAATCGTAAAGAAGTTCTTTGCAATGGTAGTATTCCATATTGAAAGCTTTTACCGTTATGCCTTTAAGGATATCTTCTTTATCAATATCAGTTTCTTTCATAAATTGTCCTAGTCCATAATGTGCAAGGCAATTTCTAATATTTCTGTTTTTAAGAGAACTATTTAATTCCAACTTGGTGTTTAGTAATTCGTTCATTTCTCTTATAAAGTCGCAAAGGTAATAATATTGTAAATAGGCAAATTTGAATTTTTGGGGAATGTTTTCAACGAAGTAGTTTTCAACAAATTTTATTGCATAATTGATATTGCAAAGAATTGAAAACAATACAAACCCTACATCATTTTTTAAAACTAATGGGCAATTGTGATAAAAGTGATAGTCTTTATATATAACTATGTTATTGATATCATCGTAATTATATGGAGGAAAGTTTCTGCACCCTAAAAAAGCAGCCAATTTACCTACGATTACACCCATCTCGCTAATGAAATCACCTGAATTTTTATCTTCAAAATCATCAATGGGAGTGTGTAAAGCACACAAAATTGTATTGCCACAGAATTCTCCATTGCAAATATCAGTTCCTACATTATAATAGGCATTTTTACGCAATCCACTTATTCTAAAGAAATAATTATCACTTTTGTAAAATCGATGCATTAGAGCTTTAGTATAATCGTTATAAGATTTTTCAAAAAGCTTATGCCCTTGTCTAAGAGAAGAATAATAAGTCTTTTCTTTTTTGTTAAACACTGGTGCGGCTAACCCCATTTTTCGACACCATTGTTCTGCACCATCTGCAAATATTCCTATGTAGGGTTGACACATCATTAAAAAATTACTATCAATATTTTTAGTATTTGTATTGATATCAATTATTGTATTTAAAAATCTTGCATCTGATTGAATTAGTTCGAATGCTGCTTTCTGCACTTTGTTGATTCTTATATTTTCCATAGTATTTATTTGACAAGTATTATAGTTGTTTCATTTATTTGTTAGTTTTGTATTCGCTTTTTTAATGTACATTGCCATATTGTAAGAAGAAAAGTCAAGCTGAACACACAAACTCGACTTTTCTTCTTTGTTTATATTGAATTCATAATGTCTAATAAGCTTTGGTAACTGTCAACATCATGGTAAACAACATTGCTTGTTGACATTTCATTAAACAATTTTTTGGCACAAGAAATCTTTGCTTGCTCTATTGGTCTAAGATTAAGCGTTTCCATTGTTCCTTTTGTTTCAGCAATAAAGAAGATATGTTTAACCGTTCCTTCGTAGAAAGCGATTGCCCAGTCAGGAGAATAATTGCCGACGGGAGTAGGTATTTGAAATGTTCTCGGAAGTTTTGCGTAAACACATACTTCTTCCGCTGCATCCAAATCTTCTGCAAATCTTCTTTCAATACTCTTTTCTGCAGAACCATCCGTAAACACATAATCCTGAATTGCTTTTTTTGCAAGGAATGCCTTATCAAAGCTCTGCGTATTTTTTTCGGCTGTAAAGATTGTGCTATCGTATTTTCCTTCAATAGTATCGTAAGAAATATGATCTACAATCATTGTAGCTTTTTGCTCATTGATAAGCCTGATAACCTTTGTAATAAATTCTTCAGGATTATTTCTAAACATATAGAATTTTTTGATATTTATGCCCTGTAAAATTGCTGATACAGTTTTTCTTGTTAATGATGTTCCCTCAGTAATTTTGCCAATGAGATCGTATTTGACTTGACTTGTTTCAGTGTGTCTAAGTGTTTGTACTCTCGTTTTTTCGCTGGTAAAGGAAGCTCCACGCTCAACTTCGTATTCATTCATTTCTTCTTTTTGATGACCGACAGTTGTGGTGTATTGAAGTTCAGTAACAAATAATTTATCATCAATATGAGCAATGGCTTTTTGTATAAGTTCATTGCTGTCAAATTCTACTGTATAAGCGTATTTGTGGTTTATTTCGTTCCATAATGCCTGAAATTCTTTTTTGGCAAAGTTATCATTAAGAGGATTATCTTTGACTTTTGTTTCGTGACCATCTGTAAACATATCTTGAAGAATGTTGTCATCATATACAGACTGAATAAGCGTATGTATACCATCCGCCATAGGTTTTAATTCTTCCGGTAGTTCAGCGACAGTACCACTCTTAATTTCTTGACGATACTTGTCAGTTACCTTATCGTCATCATCAATATAATCATTTTTGATAAGATATTTGTAAATTTTATTTGCGGTTTTATCGTCAATGAGCGTAGGTACATCATCAACCTTAACATACTTGCCTTTGAAATATTCACTTGTTGCAACAGTAGGTCTGTCATAAAGTACAGATTTAATATCCGACTGCAAATCCGTAACAAATGTTTTATAGCTTTCGCTTGCAATAACCGTTAGGGTATTTATATCATGTACAGATTCGCCACAACTTTCCGCATCCATACGATTGCCGTTCTGATTTACGCACAAACGAAGTCCACGACCGACTTCTTGACGCTTTGCGGTGTTGCTATCGGAATGTTTGAGTGTACAAATCTGAAAAACATTTGGATTATCCCAACCCTCACGAAGTGCGGAATGAGAAAATATAAATCTTGTAGGCTCGTCAAATGAAAGCAATCTTTCTTTGTTCTTTAAGATAAGGTCATATGCTGAAATATCATCGGAAAATTCACTGCCACGCTTTAATTTACTGTCAATAGCATGACCTTTTTTATCAATACTAAAGTAACCTGTATGTACTTTAGTTGCATCACTACAGATGAACTTTAAATATTTTTGGTACGGGGTATCAAGCAATGTTACATAGTCGTTTAAAACACTGATGTATTCCTGCTCAAATATCTTGCCGTACTCGCCAAGAACTTCATCTCCGTTTTCATCATACTGACGATATTTTGCAACTTCATCAATGAAGAATAATGATAGACATTTAATTCCCTTGTCAAAGAGTTTTTCTTCTTTTTCAAAATGAGAAAGTATGGTTTCTCTAATTTGAATACGGCGCATATCGTTTTCAGAAATATCTCCAACAACATCTCCGGTTTTGATTACTTTGCCGTTAGTGAAAGTTACTGTACCATAAAGAGGGTTAATTTCAGAGATGGTATAACCCTTATACTGTTCCATTTCTTGGGAAACATAGTACAAGTTATCATCAACACCGCACAATTTCGTCTTTCGATTGATTGACGTATTATATCCGATTTCAAGCTCAATTTTCGCCATTGGTGGTTTCTTTGGCGATAACACAATTTGTTCAAGATATAGATAGCTGTCAGTTCCTCTTAAATTCTTAACTTCAAAACCTTTAACTTCAATTTTTTTGACAAGTTTTTTGTTGAATGCATCAAGAGCATCAAGTACATAAATAAGGTTGTGATGTTTTGCGTGGGTAGCAGAATAGTTAAGACTGAAAAGAGGATTAAAGTTTTTCAATGCCTTTTGTGTTACATCACCGCCCATTTTCTGTGGCTCATCAAGAATTAAAATTGGACGATTTGCTTTGATAACATCAATTGGACGGCGAGATGCAAATTCATCACGCTTTGAATAAATAATACGGGACTCCTTGCTTCTACCGCCTTCTTTAAGAGATGTAGCAAAAGCTTGTGTATTTATAATCATAACATTGATGCCTGAGTTTGATGAAAAGTTATCAAGCTGATTTAAGTTGGAACTGTTATAGATAAAGAAACGAGCCTTTTTGCCGTAGTGTTCCATGAAGTGATCAGTGGTTACTTCAAATGATTTCTTTACACCTGCACGAATAGCAATGCTCGGTACCACCACAATAAACTTGCTCCAGCCGTATTTTTTATTTAGCTCAAACATTGTTTTGATATATACATAGGTTTTACCGGTACCTGTTTCCATCTCAATATCAAGACTGCATCTGCCCAAATCTTTTACAAGAGAAGGGGAGAGCTTTATGTTATTCTGACGCTGCAATGTCTGAATATTATTCAGAAGTTGTTCATCCGAAAGCTCCACCAGTTCATTCTTGTATCCGGTATCGTTTGTCGGGTCATACAGTTGCATCTCTTCATCTGTAAATCCCAATGTTATCTGCATATCCTTGGACTTCATTTTACCGAGGTCACGAATATAGCTGATCTTGTCGTGAAAGCCCTGCCCCTGAAAGACACGCACAACGGCATCGACCGCATCGGTTTGATATTGTTGTATTTTGAAATTAAACTTCATATGCCCAACTCCGTGTTATCGAATTGATGTTTCGATAAATTCTCTCATTTCTTCTATGATTTCTTTGCGCAAGCCTTCGGCCTTGTTGGAGAAAGCTATTTCATTTTCTGACACATCAACATAATCTACACTTTCTACCTCAAACGGCGACGCACCATTCATCCATTTCCCAGTATAGCTATTTCTGCGAATAGCCTCTTGCAATTGTTGATAATCGGGACTATCTGGATCAGCAGCGTCATAGTTTTGGAGTGCTTCTAAAAAGTCAGTTGCTTCCTCATAGGTTTCATCCGCCCTTTGAGATTGGATTAAACTTACGAACTCATCCTTCAAGTTTTTATATCTTCTGCACTCTCTTATGGCGGTGTCATACTCTTCTATCTTATCGCTAATACTTCGCTTGAAAAGAAATTGAGCTTTAGTTCGATTAAAAGCAAATTTTCCACTTTCAACACTTGCTAAAATCTCTGTTCGCAGTTCAAATAGGGACACGCTGATAGCACGGTTCTGTGCTTCCATAGTCTTTTTGAACTGTACACTTGTAATAATCAAGCCGACAACGGCGACAAGAACTGCCAGAGAATTAACAATTAAAACCGTTATATCCATTACAGCACCTTCCTTACTGTGTCAGGGCTATATGCGGCGAAAATCTGCTCAAAGTTGGTTGCAACACTATCAGTTGCCATAGAGCTGTCACGCATAACAAAATAATATGGTTTTTGCTTGGCAATAGCCGTGATGACTTCTTCATCAATGTTTTTGTCAAAGCAAGCAATCAAATATCCATCCTCAACATCAAAGTAAGAATAATTCCTCATTCCTACTTTCTCACTCCTAACTTGAATTTTGCTGCTAAGCAAAATTCCAAGGTCAAGCATAACTTGGAATAACAAATCTTCCAGAGTTCTGTCCTCTTTAATGTTATCTTCAAGACTTGAGAAAAGAGACGGCTCATACTCGGCAGGGTTATAATAAACATCTTTCATATTAGAGCTGTCGCATTTCAACACACGGAAACCGGTGTCAAGTGAGGAATTAGGAGTTTGGAGTAAGGAGTTATCGCCTTCATTCTTAATTTCTAATTGCTCATTCCTAATTTTCTGTCCCGCACGGCGGATACGTTCTTTAGCAAGTTCTGTAATAAAAAATGGCTTGTTCAATTCTGTTAAAACTGCTATTGCATTTTCCGCAACTCTTTTAGCATTTGCAGATGAACTCAACAACATTGGTTCGATATTCTCAGGTAACTGGACTAATATATATTTTGCTTTACATTCTTCTACTGCATTACGCATAACTGCTTCAGCTGTAGTTCCTGAACCACTAAAAAAGTCAAGTATTATATCATTCTCGCACAAGCCAAATCCACAAAGAAATTTAATTAACTCTACCGGTTTGGGATTAGAAAAAACATCTTTCTTAAAATATTCATAAACATCACTCGCCCCCACACTAGTCGTACCTTTATCAGAAATAACAGTTTGTGTTGTAAAAATACTTCTAGGCGTTTTCCCAAGCGGTATTCTTTGTTTAAATTGAACTGACCACTTGCCATTAACATCAACAATTCTAATTTCTCCAGTTTTTATATCTGAATCAAAACGTGCCTTTGACCTTAACCAACTTATGGGATTTCCATCTTCATCATATTCAAGGATTGTGCCATCAGGACATGTTATAGGATAGTATTGTTTGCCAGATTTTCTTTTAAAAGTATCCCAGAAAAATCTGCCTATATCGTCTTTTTCCTTATAACGCTTTATATAGTCTTCAGAATATGTTTCATAGAAGTTGGCAAGTTCATTTATATTTCTTGCATAAACAAGGATATACTCATGTTCAATAGCAACATATTTTGAGTCATTACCTCCACCCTTTTTATTTTGCCAAATTAATTGTGCCACAAAATTTCCGGCACCAAATATATCATCACAAACATTTTTTAGATTTCTAACTTCGTTATCATCAATACTGATAAAAATAACACCATCATCCGTCAACAAATCTTTTGCAATTCTCAATCTCGGATAAATCATATTCAACCAATCTGTATGAAAACGTCCATTACTATCAAAGTTTTTTACAAGTCGATTGCCATCATCATCAAACTGTCCGCTGTTCTCAAGATATTCCTCTGTACTCTGAGAAAAATTATCGGCATACACAAAGTCATTGCCGGTGTTGTACGGAGGATCAATGTAAATCATCTTGATTTTGCCAAGATAAGTTTCCTGCAACAGCTTCAACACTTCAAGATTATCGCCCTCAATATAGAGGTTTTCTGTATTATCAAAATCAACGCTTTCTTCTCTGCAAGGACGCAATGTCTTATTTATTGGTGCATTGGCGAGAAGAACGGACTTCTTCTTGTCAGGCCACGTAAACTGATAGCGTTCCTCTTTGCCGTCAACCACCTTTGTGTTTATTTCCTGCATAAGTACATCTTTATCAATAGCACGAACTACTTCGCCATTTTCATCAATTGTTTCAGTAACAGCATTAGGGAACATTTCCGCTAACTTCTTGAAATTCTCATCGGCTTTGTTCGCCGTTTGCATTTTGAGTTTATCCATTGGTTTCGTCCTCCTCATCATCGGAATTAGAATTTGCTTCTGCGTAATCTTGCCAACGACTTGCAACCGTATTCCAATTTACTACTCGGTCACTTTTCGTCCAAACATCCCAATATTCTGGATCATCGGATTTAGGACGGTATTTTTCTTTGAGATAATTCATCCTCACCATGACCGGTAATTCTGATGCCCAGCCAAGCAATATGGCATTTCTGGATGGCAGAGAAGGCAGTTCTCTTAACAATCCTCTTAAATTATCCGGAACCAATTTCCCTACCAATTCTTGGTCCTTGTCATTTGACAACCGGTGCAATAAAAAGCTATTACATTGTGAGATTACAGTAGGCGACAGTTCGCTTGGTCTCTGCGATGACAGGACAAGTCCTAGACCATACTTTCGTCCTTCACGTGCAATCTTTTCAAATACTTTGGTACACATGGCAGTCGCATTTTCATTCTCGGTATCCGAGTTATATTTTTTGATGAAGGTGTGAGCTTCTTCCATGACAAGAATGGTCGGTAGGGTTTCGCCTTTTTCTTGCCGACGATAGCGCTGCAACACTTCCAAGGTTACTCTCGCCATAACCGAAGTAATGATATGAGTAATCTCAGCAGGCAATAAAGACAAGTCTATAATGGTAATTGACCCGTCTTTGTTGTTTGATGGGCAAATGTACTCATCTAACCAACCGTCTAGTGTAATGCCGTTTTCCGGACAAATAACCGGCTTAAGTTTTGCATCCGAAATGAGCGTCTTAACACGCATCAGCATTGTTTCTATATAATCAGTCGTACCCATCATCTCGGCGTTCGCTTCAATGCTTCTTAAAAAATCTTCGCCGGTAAATGGGCGTGGAATGTCGGCGTCAATGGGAAAAGCATCTTTATCAGTACCTCCAAAAACGGTATATGCAGAAATTAAGGATTGCTGTAACTGGTCAATCGAGGTTCGTGGATACTTTGGCCACTCTGGGCTGTTGGACATATTGGAGTCAATGACCGTCTTAAATGCAGTACTAACATCCTCCAATGCCTTCGTTTCATCACTGCTGAAGGTATCCACATTTTCAATTCCGCTTTCCCAGGTCCGGAGTGATTCTAAATATCCTTTTGTCTTGCCGCCGCCTGCCCAAGGTGTTCCGTTTGCTGTTTCTAATTTATTTAGCGTCAACAGGCTTCCGAGATAGCGACGCATTTGCATTTGCGGCTGACTTGTTATTTCAACAATACCATCTCGAACGCATCTAAGAGCTTGTACCAATGTGGGCTTTTGAGCTTTTCCACTTGCTTGCGTAAAGGCGACCCATTCGGCGGTATTCCATAACCACATTGGAACAACGAGTTGCTTTATGCCCTGGCTTTCATCGGGTTCTGCTCCATATACTCTGACATTTGCAAGTCCCTTGAATGAATTTGTATATTCGCCGTTTGGGTCAAGTACGATAAAGCGAGTGTTGGGGGAATCCTGATGCTTTTTTGCAGCTTCAATCGACCACCGCAAAAGTCCTGCTACAGAACAGGATTTGCCGCTACCTGTATTGCCAAGCACCGCCAAATGCCTTCCGAAAATTCTATCGGGGTCAACAGAAACAACAGCATTTCCTGCTAAAGGGCTTATTCCAATATTTACTCGCCTATTATCTCCGGACTCAATAATTGCCTTTAACTGAGACTGTGTTGGAAGAAGTACAGGATCGCCAACTGTAGGGAATATTTCGATGCCTCGTGAGAAACTGTAAATGGTAACATTATCTCTTACGGATTCCCTTAAGACGCCTAGAGGAATTACGCTCATCTTACGAAGCGGATACGGTAAATCCAAAACGCCAAAGTCTTGCATTCCTCTACGCTTTGGGAACTGCGAGCGTTCAATGGTTATCCATTCGATTTGGGCTACAAGAAATCCACCTTCACCAGCTATTAGTACATAGCTATTGATTCTTGGGAAAGGACGAGGAACACCTGTATTCAAGGCAACATCATTAGGTGCATCCAAGTCGAGCGTAATTTTTATCTCATCAGGAGAAACAAAATCAACACTGCCTATTTGCAATGATTCTGCATTTGATATAGGGGTAATCATTCGTTTGCTTCTCCTTCCTTTTCATTTTTTGCCGGCTGATTAAATCTTTGCTTCAGAATATCAGCCATTCTTATAGAAGCTCGATCAATGGACGGTTTTGGTAAATAGTAGTCAACCAAGTCATCAATATTGGCTGTGTCTTTGCCAATTATCAACGACATCTGGCTCTGACGCCCCCATTGCTCGTATTTTTTCATAATGCGACCGGTTGAATCGCTGTAGTCTATAACAACAAGGTGTGTTGACGGGATAGTTAACATATCTCGTATGACTCGATTGATATGATCGTCTCCAAAGCTGTAACCGTAAGTCACCAAGGTGCTATTTGGTCTGCACAGTGCAGCAGCAAAATCTCTGAACAATTCTACATAGGGATATTCTGCGGTTTCTTTGTCTTTTGCAGAATTGGGATATATCATCAAGCTGGAATAATCTGTACTTAATCCGGCAGCTTCTAAGAACGGTTTGAGTGTTTTCGCTCCAAAGGGTAGCCCGATTCTCCGTATGTCATCCCCTACATTTATCCAGTCTAACGATCCGTGCAGTTTCGCGAAGCGAGCAACCCCTTCCAAATACCGAGGTTCACCACGGATGCCCGGAGGATTATAGTGCATATCAACATCCATCCGTGATGAACGGAAAACGGGTGAAAGGGCACCGACAAATCTATCTAAAAGCCGTAATCCTGCAACATCAGCACCGGCTTCAATTAAACGATCATAATTTGTTGTGAAAATATTCAATCGATCTCTCGTGCCTGTTCTGCTTGCAAAGCTCATTATGAACATAACTAATTTGTTGAAAGCTGCTTCTCTTTTTTCTGGGGAAGCCGATGCAATCGATGATTCTATTGCGGAAATGTTGCTGGTGAAACTTTTCAGTTTTGCACTTAGTTCCGAACAGAGCAAATCTAACTTTGTGGAAAGTTCAGGAAAATCCGTACTATCCTTCACTATGCTTAGTCCTGCAATAAGCTCATTTACGATTCTGATTTGGTCCTCAGTATTTGCTTTTTCGCGACCGGTTCGTTCAGCACTTTCGTTTGCTGCTTTTTTTATGCAATCATTAAATACAGAAAATGAGGAATCCTCCTCCATACCATTATCGGATTCTCCGCAGGCAGCATATTGAATTGCCGTTGTTAACCCGCTTCCAACCAATAGTGAGAGATGCTCTGATTGGAATAATGAAGTCAGCCACGGCTCAATATGTGCTCTTAGCTCATTTTTGGTAAATGATTCGCCTTCGCACCAATTGAGATCGTATTGAGCTGCGAACTCAAATTTTTCGCTTTCAGCGTTAAGCAGATACTTTATGGGGGCTTTGTCATCTCGAACTTTTACAATATTATCGTATTTCAAATCTTCCATATGGTTTTCCTCTTTATCATCTGTAAGTTGCAAGTTGAAACCGTAGTTTCTTGACTTGCTGCACCAATTCAAACTTCTTTTTTGGTTGTTTTTCGGCTCGTGCCTGTTTTTCAAATTTTGCAATTTCCTTTTCAAGCTTCTGTCTCTTTTCGTTTTCCTTTATCTGCTCATCAAGTGTTTTGCCTTGCTCTATATCAACACTACCCACAGCAACAACGATGTTTTCCCAAACCTTATCAAGATTTAAGCCTTGAAGCTCTATTCTTTGTTCCTCAGTTGGTTTCCAATCCGTCTGCATCAGCTTTGTGTGATAGATTGCCAGTTTGCTTTGCTCTTCAAATTCAAGCACAAACAAAATATTCTGAGGAATAAGCTTTGACAAAGTGACGATAGTTTTTTCGTCAAAGTCCTTTTTCTTCAATGCCACAAGCAAGACAAAGAAGTTTTTAACCTCATCTCCGGTAGGAATATTCACCTTATTTGGTGCTATCTCACCCACGATAGTAATTCTCGAAATATCGGCGTCGATTTTTTTCTTTGCCGCTGTATTCATTTGGAATTTTGCATATATAGCTTTCTTTGGAAGCTGTTTGCTCATTTCCGTTTCTTTCGGTAAACCGAGCATTATAATCACCTCATCTTACGACTAAGAAGCAAATAAGTTCAAAGTCATCTAAACCCTTAATCTCGTTTGTCAAAAAGCTGACCTGTCCACCACCCAAGAAACTGTCTATATCACTTTCTTCTTTTACTTCGATAATAGATGAAATGGCATCGCCAAGCAATTCTGAAAATTTTGACATATCTTTGCCATCACGGGTTTCTTTGTTAAACTGTTTGCAAAGGTCTGTATATGGTTCAGTTTTGCCTTTGCAAAGATAACGCATTTTGTCAAGCATTGCTTTTGGCGACAAATGGTCACAGATAACTTGTCCGTCTTCACTGATATAAACCATATAGAATGGGTGAAGTCTGTTCTGATTATCTATGTTTACGCTGTTGGAGCGATTTTTTAGCACATAGATAACTCCGGACGGCATTTCATCACTTGCTTTTGCTACTGCATGAAGTCCAAAAGGTGTTTTATCTATATCGGGATGATTCTTTACATATTCAAGCAAATCAAGTCTAAATTCATTAAGACCCAAATCCATTATAGAAATACCGCTTGACATATCTTCAATATCAACAACCTCTTCTTGCAAGCGTTTGAGTTGTGCTTTTCTGTATTCAAGGTCGGTCTTTTCTTCATCACTTAGCAGATTGTCATCGCCTGTTGCAGTCATATCTACAATTTTCATTCGTGTTTCAACTTTTGCTTTAAGATTGATATAATCATCAAGGGTTACATCCGGCCAAAAGTTTACAAGCTGAATGACTTTATTTTTGCTTCCGATACGGTCAATTCGTCCAAATCGCTGAATGATGCGAACAGGATTCCAATGTATATCATAGTTAATAAGGTAATCGCAATCCTGTAAATTCTGACCTTCTGAAATACAGTCAGTTGCAATGAGCAAATCAATCTCTGTATCATCATTTGGCATAAGCAATTTTTTGTCTTTTGATATTGGAGAAAAGCATGTAAGCACTGTGTTCAAGTCTTTCTTTAGATTTGGACATGTAGTGCGTCCTTCAACCATACCGGATACCATTGCGGTATTAAGACCGTATTTCGTTTTTACATAAGTGCTTACATTGTCATATAAGTATCCTGCCGTATCAGCAAAGGCAGTAAAAATAATTATCTTTTTATTGCCTTCATTTATCGGGTGATTTATCTTGTCGTCAATTATTTTCAACAGTTCTTGCAGCTTTAAATCATGTTCAGGTGTAATATCACCAACCATAAGAGTAAGCAGTTCAAGAATATCTGCATCTTTTTGCAGACTTTTTCTCCATGAAACATAGTCCATATCGGCAAGACTGATTTTTATTTTTTTACCAAAAGAGAAAAGGTCATCAACATTCTGATCTTCATCGTCAAATTCATCAACATCAGAAATATCTGTTAGGTCAAGTTTGGTGTCTGTAAACTTGTTAAAATCGTCAATCGCTTTTATGGTTTTGTCAATCAATGCCTTAATGCGTGTAAGCGTAAGGTTGAATGAATAAACAGAACTTTCCATACGCTTCATCAAATTGATTGCAGTAAGTCTGCGAATACCCTGCTCACGACCCATTTGGTCGAATCCGATTTTTTCTTTATCTTTACCAAATAAGTCAGAATATTTTTCTTTTTTGCTTGCCTGAATATAGTGGGTGGGGGTGTATATTGAAAGTGATAGGAGCATAAGCTGCTCAAAAATTTGATTATATGTAATGGCTGATTTTAAATCAGTTAAGTTAGGTCTGAGTGATATTGGTTTGAGCCTTGACGGGAATGTACCTATATCCGTAGTATCGTAGTATTTTTGAATATGCTTTCTTGAGCGGGCAATTGTAACGCTGTCAAGCACTTCAAAAAAATCAAAATCAAGCATTTTCAACAGATTGTCTGTTGTCCTATCCGAAACATCCCATTTGCTCCAAGTATTAAATGCCCTTTGTGCGTTTTTAAATATATCGTCAATAGAGCGAGTGGTGTTCAATTTTTTGTCAATGTACTCAGTGTGACCTTCATACGCAAGTGCTAACTGATTTTTTAAATCATTAAAACGATTGTTTACCGGCGTTGCAGAAAGCATGAGAACTTTTGTTTTCACACCTGCACGAATTACTTTTTTGAGAAGTTTTACATATCTGTTTTCTTTATCATCTTCATCAGGATTTTCAATTATTTTTCCGCCATTACGGAAGTTATGCGATTCATCAATAACTACAAGATCATAGTTGCCCCAATTTAGCCTATCCAGATCAAGACCGTTAGATTTACCGTGTGTTCTGTTAAGGTCGGTGTGATATAACACATCATATCTCAAACGGTCGGATGCAATAGGGTTATTGATATAGTTGTCTTTATATGTATTCCAGTTGTTTGTCAGCTTTTTAGGACACAAAACAAGTACAGACTTGTTTCTGTTTTCGTAATACTTGATAACAGCAAGTGCAGTAAAAGTTTTGCCAAGACCAACGCTATCTGCAAGAATACATCCGTTGTATTTTTCAAGTTTATTGATGATTGCAAGAGCGGCATCCTTTTGAAAATTGTAAAGCATATTCCAAATCTTGCTTTCTTTAAATCCGGTTGCCTCATTAGGAAGAACATCTTCTGAAATATCTTCAAGAAATTCGTTGAAGATATTATAGAGTGTAACAAAATAGATAAAATCAGGAGAATTTTCGTTGTAGGCAGCCGTTATATTGCCAATAACCTCATCGGTGACTTCCTGCAATACTTTATTATTGTTCCAAATTTCATTAAAATCCGCAAGCAATGTCTTTGCCAATGAATTATCCTTAACAATGGTTGTGCTGATTACATTGCCCTTTTCACAACCAAGCTCAATTGTTGTAAAGTTATTTATCGGTGTGTATCCAACTTCATCTACTACAATACCGCCCTGAATTGTCTTATCACTTATATTCGACTTAAATGTAACTTTCTTTTTTATCCACTCGGCACATTCTTTGGCAATTGCCTTTTGAGTGAGTTCATTTCTTAACTTTATCTCAAACTCTGTACCATACAAACTTTTTTCACGGGTTAGTCTGGGAATATAAAATTCTCTCTTTTCTTTAGGAGCTTTTTCAGTAGTGAAAGTAGGAGAGGTAAAAATAAAACGAAGTTCATCAATTCCGGACAATTGTTTTTTTAATTCCTGAAATGCATAAATTGAAAAACAAGCAGCGGCAATGGAAAGTTTGCTTCCTTTTTTTATCTCAACGGACAAATCATCTTTGAGCGTTTTGGTAGTGTTGTTAATAAGTTCCATAAATAATACCTGACTTTGCAACTGAAATATTACTATATTTGAATCAAATGTATTGCCAAATGATGTAAGTTTTGTATATATTTTATCACAATTTACCTGTCATTTCAATGCTATTCGACTGAATTCTTTTTACAAAGAATTTGTATTTTGATAATTTAGTGGTGAATCGTGATGAACCTACATTGAATTATTTACTGCTTGAGATAGTATCAATAGAAGGCAGGACTGAATGGGTGAATTGCGTTCAATTTATCCATCGTGAAAGATAAATATTAAGAATAAAAGGGTACACTTTGATGTGTATCCTTTTTGCGTTGAGAGCTATGTTTGAGTTTTATGATTAGGCATTTACTGACGAAATAGTAGTTAATTCCTAAAGTAACTAAAGCAAAAAACACTTGAAAACGAAAAGAGAATGTGATAATATATAGGTGTTGACAATGTACAGTCGTTTCCTTTGGATAGGTTAGAATTCGTCAATCTGTAAAACGATTAGATTGCAGAAAAGGCTAATACTCAAGAGAAGTATGTACCGCTGCAATATTGCCGGTCGCAGTCCGCATATAGTGAAATATGAGGGACGCTGTGATTAATTAGTATCTGATTATTAATCAGATCGTGAGACACATACTGATTTATGTGTCGCCCCCTTGTTTGAGATTTTTTAAAATCAAGAAAACGAGGAAGTACCTGAAGGGATAGCTGTATCCGGATGTAGGTGCGCGAAAAACAAAAAACAGACCTAAACTATTATGAAAGGTATGCGTAGGCATACCTTTTTTTATTGGTCTAGCAAATGAAGCCACATAGCTTAAATGCTGTGTGGCTTTTTTTATATATAATAAACCCAACCTTTTATAAGGTTAAAAGACGGCAGTAATGTCGCCGAGAAAAGAGTATATTGCCGGTGGGAAAACCCGTAATCTTCACAACCGGCGGAAAAGGAGAAATTTATGGTAAAAGTCGGACTAATTAACAACAGACATCCTATGCCTGTTCAGAATTACATTTTTGAAAAAGAAATCGAAAATGTTTTTGATTTTGAAAGTATCAAAAATGAAATCAAAGAATTTATTTTGGAAAAAGTTGGTGTTCATACCGTATTAAATCACGGTATTAACCAAACTGATTCTCAATCTGTTAGCGTTTACTCCGGTAAAAATGAGCTTGTATGTTATATCACAGGTTTGTCGTCTGTAACAGCTGCACTTGTACAAGTGTGTGCTGTGTACGGAGTGGAATTAACTTTAATGCACTATGACCGTGATACAGACGAATATGTACCGCAGGTTATATTTAGCAAAAACAGATGGAGGATTTGAAATGAATATTGAAGAAACACTTGTGCTTGAAAATGAGCTTAATACTCTTTTCAATCAGGAAGAAAACAATGAGAAAAAACACATTATAAATTGTATGTGTTTGGCAACAAATGTTGCTGATATTGTAGCATCGTTTTATTTGCAATGCCGATCGTTTGACGATTTATGCAACAGCTATCTTCATTATGTACCAAATGGGCTTGCTGAGCCTAATATAATTTGGTATAAAGCAAGACAATCATATGCTTATGTTGATTGCAAAGATTTGCTTATAATGAACGGAGATGACGCTTGTTCTGTCAATATACAATATTATGTTGTCAGATTTTTGCATTGGAGTTTCAAGGATTATGCTGAAAAGTATTTACAGCAAGTTCTTGATTTCGAAGGTGGAAAGTATTGCATTTTTCTTCAAAAGCTTCTTTCACCTGCAACTTTAGAAGCGGTAGGTGTATGTAAAGGCAGTAGTATCAAAATATTTAAAAATTCTGATAACAACGAATTGTTTGTTATCTGTGATGAGTAAAAACGGAGGTTATATAATATGTTAAACAAAGTTATTTTAATGGGCAGAATTACGGTAGAACCGGAATTAAAACACACACCGAGCGGTGTTGCAGTAACACGCTTTACGATTGCAGTTGAAAGAAATTTCAAGGATGCAAACGGTGAGCGTGCTGTTGATTTTATTAACATTGCTGCATGGAGAAATAACGCTGAGGTTGTTTGTAAGTACTTTCATAAAGGATCACTTATTTGTGTAGGCGGATCCATTGAAACAGGAACATATACCGACAAAAACGGTAATAAAAAATATTCTTTTGGCATTCACGCTGATGATATCTATTTCACCGGCGAGCGGAAAGAATCAACAGTTCAGTCAAAGCCTGTTAATAGCGGTTATCCTGCACCACAGGGACAGAGTAACAATCGTTCGGCTAAGCCTGTAAAAGAGGTACAGCA
>OOCL01001008.1_pt1 | contig 18191 bp, 16 predicted proteins | sample 1671211 | NCBI WGS metagenome assembly OOCL01 (sample SAMN06348133, study PRJEB24527) | human gut metagenome | biome: human gut; feature: ankylosing spondylitis patient; material: feces | host: Homo sapiens | place: China | collected 2015-10 | reverse complement strand
TAAAATATCCTAAAATCCATAGAGAAAGTGTTCAGATTGGTGGCTGTCAAGGAGTGAGTAGGATGAGAAACTGCTTAATGGGTACAATGTACACTATTCAGGTGATGATTACACTGAAATCTTCAGCAGAAAAGGTGCTGGATAAGGATACAGAATCGGATCAGGAAACGGTGACGGAAGAAGACAGCCAGGGAGGAACCAGACAGTCGTCAAAGGCATCCAAAAAAGAAAATACGGTATATGCAAGTGACAGTACTACTCAGGGTAGCGGATCTCCATATGTAAGCAAAGAATTAAGTCCCGAAATCGAAGGTGTGGTCGTGATCGCAGATGGCGGCGGGAATGCAGTGGTGAAAGAAAATATCAGCAGTGCGGTCCAGGCATTATTTGATATCGAACCGCATAAGATTAGAATAATGAAAAAGCAGATGAATTAAAGCAGTGTAAAACGGACAGGAGGGCATAACATTGAAAAAGATTGCAAAGAAGAATCAGATTGTGATCGCAACACTGGCAGTGATGATCGCAGCCGCAGGGTATATGAATTACTCGGGCAAATTATTTCCGAACAAGGCGAAGACACAGGAGACCAATTCTGAACTTGCGAACAAGGAATTGCTGGATATTTCCGATGAAGATGCATCGGTGTCATCCGGAGATATGAAAAGTCAGGAGGGGGATTCCGGCAGCGGCGCAGACAGCGTCCAGGTCGCCCGCCCGGATGGCGGCTTCCTGAGCGGCGCAGTCGGGGTGTACGCTGCTGCCGACTTTGTCGTAGGCCGCGAAAGCCTCCGGCGTCGAGATGCCGTAGCCGGGCATCACCACCGTGAACCAGCACTCGGGCAGGGGCGGCAGTGCCTTGATAAGGTCGCCGAGGCCCTGCACCCGGCAGGTGCCGCCCATGAGGGCAAACGGCACGTCTGCGCCGATGCTGACACCCAGAGCGCAGAGCTCGCTCATGGACAGGCGGGCGCCGTACAGCTCGTTCAGACCCACCAGAACAGCCGCAGCGTCGGCGCTGCCGCCAGCCATACCGGCCCGGACGGGGACGCTCTTATAGATGGTGATGTCTGCACCCGCCAGCAGGCCCGTATAGTGGAAGAAAGCCAGCGCCGCCTTGATGGCGGTGTTGCCCGGGCCGGGCTTGACCTTGCTGCCGGGCAGGGCCAGATCGAGGTAAGGACTGCGGCGGATGACCACCCGCTCGTAGAGCGAGATGGCCTGCATGGTCATATCCAGCGCATGGTAGCCGCCGGGCAGGATGCCCACCACGTCCAGCGCCAGATTCAGCTTGGCCGGGGCCAGGACCGTCACACGATCGCGCATGGTTTTTTCCTCCTCACTTACAGTTCTCGTTCAAAAACTCCCGGATGCGGCGGATAGCCTCCATCAGATGCTCCACGCTGTAGGCGTAGGACACGCGGGCGTAGCCCTCGCCGGACGCGCCAAAGGCGTTGCCCGGGATGATGGCGACATGCTTCTGCTCCAGAAGCTTTGTGCAGAACTCCTCGCTGCTCATGCCGCTGGACTTGATGCAGGGGAAAGCATAGAACGCGCCCCGCGGCTCAAAACAGCTCAGGCCCATATCGTTGAAGCTCTTCACCACGAGGCGGCGGCGCATATTATACTCGTTGCGCATCCGCTCGATCTCGCCGTCGCAGTCCTTGAGGGCCGTGATGGCAGCGTACTGGCTGGTGGTGGGGGCGCTCATGATAGCGCTCTGGTGGATCTTGGTCATGATCTTGATGATGGGCGCGGGGCCGCAGGCATAGCCCAGCCGCCAGCCCGTCATGGCGTAGGTCTTGGAGAATCCGTTGACCACCACCGTCCGCTCGGCCATGCCGGGCAGCGTGGCGATGGAAACATGGTTCTGCAGGCCGTAGTTCAGCTCGGCGTAGATCTCATCCGACAGCACCATGATGTTGGTGCCGCGCAGGACTTCCGCGATGGCCTCCAGGTCTTCCCGCTCCATCACCGCGCCGGTAGGGTTGTTGGGGAAGGGCATGATGAGGAGCTTGGTCTTCGGGGTGATAGCGGCCTTCAGGGCGTCGGCCCGGAGGCGGAACTCATCCTCCTGACGGCAGGCCACATGGACCGGCACACCGCCGGACAGGGTGGTGATGGGCTCGTAGCAGACGAAGCACGGCTCCGGGATGATGACCTCATCGCCGGGCTGCACCAGAGTGCGGATGCACATGTCGATGGCCTCGCTGCCGCCGACGGTGACGAGGACTTCCTTTGCCGGGTCGTATTTCAGGCCCATCCGGCGGTCGAGGTAGCGGGCGATCTCGGCCCGCAGCTCTTTCAGGCCCGCGTTGGAAGTATAGCGGGTGCGGCCATGCTCGAGGCTTTCAATGCCCGCCTCGCGGACGGCCCAGGGTGTCTTGAAGTCGGGCTCACCGACGCCGAGGCTGATGCACTCGGGCATCTCGGCGGCGAGGTCGAAGAATTTGCGGATGCCGGAGGGGCGCATGGCCGCAGCGGCAGGCGCGATCAGTTTATCGTAATCCATCACAGCACGGTGCACTCTCTTTCATCGATTTCTTCGTCCTGATACAGACGGCCCTCTTTTTTGTAGGTGCGGAGCACGAAATGGGTGGCCGTGGACAGTACGTCGTCCAGCGGCGACAGCCGCTTTGCCACAAAGAGGGCGATCTCCTGGAAGGTCTGGCCCTTGATGACCAGCTGCAGGTCGTAGCCGCCGCTCATCAGCAGCACGCTCTCCACCTCGTCGAAGGAGGCGATGGTGGCGGCAATCTCGTCAAAGCCGCGGCTCTTCTTGGGGCTGACGTTCAGCTCGATGACGGCTTCCACCCGGTTCACGCCGGCCTTCTCCCAGTCCACGAGGGTCTTGTAGCCCTTGATGATGCCCTGTGCCCGGGCCAGGTCTATCATAGCCGCCACCTCGGCGGGGGATTTATTCAGCATGGCCGCGATGTCCTCCACCGACATCCGGGCATTGTCTTCAAGGATCTTCAGAAGCTGTTCCATCGTTGTCTCTCCTTTGTTCAGCCTGTGGCGATATTTATAGATAAGTATAGCACACTGCCCGGCAGTTTGCATCTGGTTTTTGCAAGTTCTGCCGGTGATAGACATTCTTTTGCCCGTTTCCCCTGCTCTTTTTTCCAAAAAGAGTGTTCATTTTTCGTGAAATCTGCTATACTGGAGAAAACCTCTCCGTCGCAGCTGCCGCTGCGCCACCTCCCCTACCGAGGGGAGGCCTTGGCATTTCGTAAAGCTTTTTCTCTTCGCCAGAGGCTCCCCTACCAGGGGCAACGACGACGACCGCCGCCAGTGGCGGAAGCAGGGAGTCATTGTTGGGGCCGCGGCCAGCAAGACGCAAGCGGAGCGTAGCGGATGCTGGGTGCCGCAACCCGGCCTTGTCTGCGAAGCAGACTGAGAGGTTGTATGAAGGCAAGCCTGCCCTCACGGCGCAGCCGTGACGGAGAGGTCTAACACTATAACAGAAGGGGTAGGAATTATGAAAGCATTCATTACCGTCATCGGCCACGACACCGTGGGCGTCGTCGCCCGCGTCTCGGGCCTTTGCTGTGAGCTGAACATCAACATCGAGGACGTCACCCAGAGCATCCTGCAGGGCATGTTCGCCATGATCATGCTGGTGGACATCTCCAAGTGCAGCGTCTCCCACGAGGAGCTGCACCAGAAGATGGACGCTCTGGCCGCTGAGATGGGGATGCAGATCAACCTCACCCGCCAGGAAGTTTTCGACGCGATGCACACCATTTAAGGAGAGACTGCTATGAGCATGATGAACACCGGCGACATCCTCGAGACCATCGAGATGTTCACGCAGGACAATCTGGACGTGCGCACGGTCACCATGGGCATCAGCCTGCTGGACTGCATTGATCCGGACCCGAAGAAGGCCTGCGAAAAGATTTACAACAAGATCACCACCAAGGCAGCCGATCTGGTGCCCGCCGTGGAGCATATCAGCGCCGAGTACGGCATTCCCATCATCAACAAGCGGATCAGCGTCACCCCCATTGCCATGCTGCTGGGTGCCTGCCCCGATGCAGACCCCGTGGACTTTGCCAAGGCACTGGATGCCGCAGGCAAGAAGGTGGGCGTGAACTTTGTGGGCGGCTACACCGCCCTTGTGCACAAGGGCTTCTCGGCCGGTGACCGCCGCCTGATCGAGTCCATCCCCCGTGCACTGGCCGAGACCGACATCGTGTGCAGCTCGGTGAATATCGGTGCCACCAAGGCAGGCCTGAACATGGATGCCATCAAGCTGATGGGCGAAGCCGTGAAGAAAGCCAGCGAGCTGACCGCCGACCGCCAGTGCATCGGCGCGGCAAAGCTGGTGGTGTTCTGCAACGCACCCGAGGACAATCCCTTCATGGCCGGTGCATTCCACGGCCCCGGCGAGCCCGACTGTGAGATCCACGTCGGCGTTTCCGGCCCCGGCGCTGTGCGCGCCGCACTGGCAAAGCTGCCCAAGGATGCTCCCATCGACGAGGTGGCGGAGCTGGTCAAGCGCACCGCCTTCAAGATCACCCGCGTGGGCCAGCTGGTGGCCAATCTGGCCTCCAAGGCTCTGGGCGTACCCGCGGGCATCATCGACCTTTCGCTGGCCCCCACCCCTGCTGTGGGCGACAGCGTGGCCAACATTCTGGAAGAGATGGGCCTTGAGACCTGCGGCTGCTGCGGCACCACGGCCTGCCTGGCCCTGCTGAACGATGCTGTGAAGAAGGGCGGCGTGATGGCCTCCAACCATGTGGGCGGCCTCTCCGGTGCCTTTATCCCCGTCAGCGAGGACGACGGCATGATCCACGCCGCCGAGTGCGGCTGCCTGACCATCGAAAAGCTGGAAGCCATGACGGCTGTCTGCTCGGTGGGCATCGATATGGTCATCATCCCCGGCGATACCACCCCCGCTGTCATCAGCGCCCTGATCGCCGATGAAGCCGCCATTGGCATGGTGAACAGCAAGACCACCGCTGTCCGCGTCATTCCCGCCATCGGCCGCAAGGCAGGCGAGATCCTGGATTTCGGCGGTCTGCTGGGCTATGGTCCCATCATGCCGGTGAATCAGCGTGACCCCTCGGTGTTCATCAACCGCGGCGGCCGCCTGCCGGCTCCCATGCAGTCCCTGAAGAACTAAAAGGAGCAACCCTCTCAGTCAATGCTTCGCATTGCCAGCTCCCCCGAAGGGGGAGCCCTTGGCATTACAGTCAGGCTTCACTGCAAAAATCAAGTATCAGAATAAAATACGTTAAACAGGCCCATTCTCTGGTTATCATTTCCAGAAAAGGGGCCTGTTTTTATGCTGCCATTCTTTGCCCGCACGCTCACCCGCCGTGAGATGGCGCTGGGGTGCGCCGTGCTTTCCCTTGCGCTGCTTCTGAGCGCCCTGCCTGCTGCCCTGCGCTGGGGGCAGGCACAGCTGGACACCGGGGCCCTCCTCTGTGCCGACACCCTGCGCTTCCACATCCGGGCCGACAGCGATTCTCCTGCCGACCAGACCGCCAAGCTCGCCGTGCGGGATGCTGTTCTGGCCTACGCCGATGTCCACTGCACCGCACAGGACAAGCCTGCCGCCCTGCGCTGGGCGGCAGAGAACCTGCCCGCACTGGAGCTGACGGCCCGGGCCGTGCTGGCAAGGCGGGGGATCTTTTCCACCGTTACGGTACAGCTGGTGGAAATGTACTTTGATACCACTCGCTATTCCACCGGCATCCTGCCCGCCGGGCGGTATCAGGCTCTGCGCATCGACCTGGGCGGCAACGCCCGCCACGGCAAAAACTGGTGGTGCGTGCTCTACCCGGGGCTGTGCCGCTCTGCCTGCGGCATCTACGCCCTGCCGGAGGAAAACGATCTGGTGTGTGGGTCGTATGTGGTGCGGTTCAAGTGTGTGGAGTGGTGGCAGCGGGTAACGGCAAACCGGGAGGATCAGGTGCTGGTCGAAACGGCCTCGCCCTCTCAGGCGCGAAGCAAAGACGGAGAGGGCAAAAAACGCTATGGCACACCTCCCCACTGCGCTGCATACGCTGTCGTGGAAGGAGTGTGACCACAATGGCGATCCCCGCTTATTATTCGTTGATTCAAAAGGGCTCCTACGGCCCGGACGAAGCTCTGGTGCAGACCTGGCTGAACGGCGTGCGTGACCAGTGCAGCTATTACCCCGCACTGACCATAGACGGCCACTTTGGCACCAGGAGTGAAAACGCCGTGAAAGAATTCCAGCTCCGGAACAGTATGAACATGGACGGCAAAGTCGGAGCCAACACCTGGAATGCCCTTTACGCAAAGTACACCGCAAAGCACGGGCTGGCGGTGCCCTATCCCGGCATCGTGATGCGCACCGGCATGTCCGGCGGCACCATCCGGCTCATCCAGCAGAAGCTCAACACGCTGGGGGAGAAGATCGGCACGGACGGAAAGTTCGGCTCCCGGACTGCCGCCGCTGTTCAGCGCTTCCAGCGCCGCAACGGCCTGAACGCTGACGGTGCCGTGGGCAAAGCCACCTGGGAGAAGCTGTTCCCCGCTAGTTAAAAATTTCAATCGGCTCCGGGCAAAAATGCGGTTAAGAGATCTTCACGCCGACAGGCGGGAATCTCCAGCATTTTTGTTCGGAGCCCTCTGCTTTGGGGTTACTAGGGGCGAGCAGCCCCTAGTTCGTGCCTCCCGCGCTTCGAAAGTAGCGGGTGCTTTTCTGGTTCTCTTTTGGCACGCAAAAGAGAACATTCCGTGGTATAATAGAGCCATCCTTTTAGAAAGGGGGCTTCCCCATGCGTTTTCTCCACCTCTCTGACCTGCACCTGGGCAAACGGGTCTGCGAGTTCTCCATACTGGACGACCAGCGCTATATTTTAGAGCAGATCTTATCCCTGCTCGATTCCCACCCCGTGGATGCCGTGCTGCTGGCCGGTGACCTGTACGACAAACCCGTGCCGCCTGCCGAGGCGGTCCGCCTGCTGGACTGGTTCCTCACCGAGCTTTCCCGCCGGGAGCTGCCGGTGTTCGCCATCTCGGGCAACCACGATTCCGCTGACCGTGTGGCCTTTGGCTCTGCCCTGCTGGCCGAAAGCAGGGTCTACGTCTCACCGGTGTTTTCCGGGCCGCCGGAGCCCATCACCCTCACCGACGCACACGGCCCGGTCGATCTGTACTTACTGCCCTTTTTGAAGCCCGCTATGGTGCGGCACGTCTGGCCGGACGCGCCCATTGAGAGCTACAACGATGCCCTTGCCTGCGTGCTGGATCACTGTTCGCCTGACCCGGCCCGCCGCAGTGTGCTGGTGGCACACCAGTTCGTGGCAGGAGCTGCCTCCTGCGAGAGCGAGGAGCTCAGCGTGGGCGGCATAGACTGGGTGGATGCCGCCCTGTTCGACAAGTTTGACTATGTGGCGCTGGGGCATCTGCACAGCCCCCAGAAGGTGGGCCGGGACACCCTGCGCTACTGCGGAACGCCGCTGAAATATTCCTTCTCGGAGGCCAGCCAGCACAAGAGCGTGACCTTTGTGGAGCTGGACGAAAAGGGCAGCGTGACCATTGCCGCCGAACCGCTGGTGCCCCGGCACGATCTGCGGGAGCTGCGCGGCAGCTACATGGAGCTGACCGACCGCCGCAATTACGAGGGCACCGCCGTGGACGACTACCTGCACATCACCCTGACCGATGAGCAGGACATCCCCGAGGCACTGGCCCGCCTGCGGGTCATCTATCCCAACCTGATGCGGCTGGATTACGACAACCGCCGCACCCAGACCCGGCAGGAGCTGGATGCCCCTGCAAAGGCCGAACAGAAAACACCGCTGGAGCACTTTGCAGATTTTTACCAGCTGCAAAACAACCAGCCCCTGACCGATGAGCAGGCGGCTTTCTGCCAGCAGCTCATTGAAAGCATCTGGAAGGAGGAGGACGCATGAGACCGCTCAAGCTGACCCTCTCGGCCTTTGGCCCCTATGCAGGCACCACCACCCTGCCGCTGGAGCAATTGGGCAGAGGCGGGCTCTACCTTGTCACCGGCGACACCGGCGCGGGCAAGACCACCCTGTTCGATGCCATCACCTACGCCCTGTATGATCATTCCAGCGGCGGCGTGCGGGATGGGGCCATGCTCCGCAGCAAATACGCGGACCCCGGCACCCCCACCTTTGTGGAGCTGGAATTTGAGGTGCGGGGGCAGCGGTACACCGTCCGGCGCAACCCGGAGTATCTGCGCCCCAAGGCCCGGGGCGAGGGGTTTACCACTGAAAAGGCGGATGCCGCCCTGACCTATGCCGATGGCCGCCCGCCTGTGACCAAAGCCAAGGAGGTAACTGCCGCCGTCATTGATATCATCGGACTGGACTACAACCAGTTTTCCCAGATCGCCATGATCGCGCAGGGACAGTTCACCCGTCTGCTCAACGCCACCACCGAGGAGCGGAGCAAGATCTTCCGGAAGCTGTTCCGCACCCAGCGCTACCAGAAACTGCAGGAAGCGCTGGCCGAGGAAAACTCCGCCCTCACAGCCCGACGCGCCGCCCTGAATGCAAAGCTGGACGCAGTGCTTGCGGGCATCTCGTATGATGCCGCCGACCCGGAGGCCGAAGCACTGGGGACACTTTCGGCGCAGATGCCGCCGGACCCAGTGACCACCCTGCTGGAGGGGCTGACCGCCCGGCAGGAAGCCGCCGCCGCGCAGGCCGCAGACGCGCTGGCTGCGCTGGACAGGCAATTGAGCAGGTTACAGACCACGCTGGGCGCGGCAGAGCAGGCAGAGCGCCAGCGGCAGGAGGTTGCCGGAGAGCTGGCCAAGGCCCAAAGCACCGCTCAGCTGGAATCCGCCAAGGCCAGCACCCGGCGCAAAACGCTGGAAGCGCTGGACGCGGCACTCACGGCCTCTGAAGCAGAGCTTGCCGCTCTGGCCGATGCCGACACCCGCCGGGTGGAGCTGGAGGCAGAAGCGGCCCGCCTTGCCCAGCGGGAAACCGCACTGAACGAGCTGGCCCGGAGCCTGACAGAGTGCCAGCACCGAAACACAGCCGCACGCACCGCACAGGAGGCCTACCGGCAGGCGGCAGGCAGACAGACCGAGGCCCATTCCACCCGGGACACACTGGAGCGTGCCTTTCTGGATGCGCAGGCGGGTCTGCTGGCTCAGACGCTGGAAGAGGGCGTCCCCTGCCCTGTCTGCGGCAGCACCCACCACCCGGCCAGAGCCCACCTGCCCCGCACCGCTCCCACCGAAGTGCAGGTGAACCAAGCCAAGCAGGCCGCCGCACAGGCCGACAGCACCGCACAGGAGGCCAGTGCCGCCGCGCGGGAAGCACTGACGCGGGAACAGGAGGGCCGCGCCCAGCTGCGGAAGGATGCAGAAGCGCTTCTGCCTGAACGGTTCACTTCGCCCGAGGGGCCGGTGCCTCTGACCGTGAGCCTGCTCAAGACTGCGCTGGCCGAGGAAAATGATGCTCTGCACACCGCACAGGCTGACCTGAAGCAGCGCCAGACCAAAAACCATACCGACTGCCGCCGCAAAAAAGAACTGGAAGCCCAGCGCAAAGCACAGGCAGAACAGCGCACCGCTCTGGAAGCGCAGGTGACGGCAGCCCAGCAGGCTGCTGCCGCCGCCCAGGCTGCGGTGCAGACACTGGAAGCCCGGCAGGCTGCGGAGCAGACCGCGCAGCCCCAGAAGATCGCGGCGCTCAAGGCAGAGCAGAACGAGCTGCTGGCCCGGCGCAAAGCCCTTGCCGCACAGGAGAAAGACCTGAACGCCCGGCTGCTGCCCAACCGGAGGGCGTTGGCCGATCACCGGAAGCTTGCCGACCAGCGGGACGCGCTGGATGCCCGCTGGCAGTGGGTAAACGCGCTGGCCTCCACGGCGGGCGGCACCCTGAGCAGCAAGCAGAAGATCCGGCTGGAGGCCTACATCCAGATGAACTACCTCGACCGCATCCTTGTCCACGCCAACACCCGCCTGATGCAGATGACGGCGGGCCAGTACGAGCTGGAGCGCATCGGTGCCGAGAACCAGCGCAGCCAGTCGGGCCTTGACCTGGGAGTCATCGACCACTACAACGGCACCCGCCGCAGTGTCAAGACCCTGTCCGGCGGCGAGAGCTTCAAGGCCTCGCTGGCGCTGGCCCTGGGTCTTTCCGATGAAGTCCAGAGCACCGCAGGCGGCATCCGGCTGGACACCCTCTTCCTCGATGAGGGCTTCGGCTCGCTGGATGAGGAATCGCTGGAGCAGGCCATCCGGGTGCTCTCCGGCCTGACCGAGGGCGACCGGCTGGTGGGCATCATCTCCCATGTCGCCGCCCTGAAGGACCGCATCGACCGGCAGGTGATCGTGCACAAGGAGCGGAGCGGGGGCAGCTGGGTGGAGATTGTGACGTAACCAGAAGACTCCGGATTCAATGGGCAGCCCATCCTTCCATACAACCTCTCCGTCATCTTCGCTTCGCTTGATGCCACCTCCCCTAGTAGGGGAGGCCTTGGCATTCCGTCGCGTTTTCGAGTGTAAGCGCTTCGCTACTATTTGCCCTGCTGACGTTAACATTTTCACCTTGCGACAGATACTGTTTTTGGAGCGCCAGCGAAAATAGCGAAAAATAAGCCTTTTGCCAAGGGCTCCCCTACTAGGGGAGCTGTCGCAGCGAAGCCTGCGACTGAGAGGTTGTACAGAGCAGAACTTTTCCCGCATAAACGACCACACCTCCGCACACATTAAGTGCGGAGGTGTTTCTTATGTCCCACAAGCAAAAGCACGTCGGCTCCACATCCAGCCGGGTGAGCCCGCCGCTGGGGGCACTGCCCAGCCAGCCGGACAGCCCGGAGGTGCAGCTGCCGCCGCCGGAACCGGATCTGCCGCCGATCCAGGCAGTCCCCATGACGGACGGCACACCGGCAGCCTGCATGCAGAAAAACGCCAAGGAATTTCTGGCAGGAAATACACCCGGCGTAATGGCGCAGTATGCTCCCGGGCTGTTCACGGAGCAGAAGCGAAACAGCCGCCAGCCCGCACCGGATGACCCGGAGGCGGTAAAAGAACTGGTTCGCCTGCGGGAAGAGGAGCCTTATGGTTGACCCTCTCCGTCACGCCTCGCGTGCCAGCTTCCCCGGCGGGGGAGCCCTTGGCAGAACGTGCCGTTCTGTGAAGATCGCTTGCGGCTCCTGCAAGTAAAATCAAAATTTTCAAATTATTTTCCAATTACCTGTTGAAATCTTCGCCGCGTTCTTATATTATGATAACAAACAAAGCAAAGGCAGGTAAGGAAACATGGCAGAAATCAAATACGAAGTGGTCCAGCGCATTGCAGTGCTGTCTCAGCGTCCCCGCGGCTGGGAGCGCCAGCTCAACCTCATCAGCTGGAATGACGGCGAACCCAAGTACGACATCCGTGATTGGTCCCCGGACGGCACCCGCATGGGCAAGGGCATTTCCCTGAGCGGCGAAGAGCTGGCCATCCTCAAGGGCATTCTGGAAGATCTGGAGCTGTAAGATGGACTACCGCGAGGAGTTTTTGCAGATCTGGCATCAGTATGTCTCCCGCCCGGGCAGCGAAAAGCTGCTGGACTGGCTGGACAACAAGACGGATTTCTTCTCGGCTCCGGCCTCCACCCGGTTCCACGGGGCCTGTGACGGCGGCCTGTGTATGCACAGCCTGAACGTCTACCATGCCCTCCACGACGGCTTTTTCACCGAGGGCGAGAGTGAGGAGAGCTATGCCATCTGTGCTCTGCTGCACGATCTGTGCAAGGCCAACTACTACAAAAAGGGCACCCGCAATGTAAAGAACGATGCCACCGGCCAGTGGGAAAAGGTGCCCAGCTACAGTGTGGAGGATCTGTTCCCCTATGGCCACGGCGAGAAGAGCGTGTTCCTGATCGAGCGGTTTATGAAGCTGAAGGTCGAGGAAGCGGTAGCCATCCGCTGGCACATGGGCGGCTTTGACGATGCGGCCAAGGGCGGCTGCTTCGCCATCTCGGAGGCTTACGACAAATACCCGCTTGCCGTCAAGCTCCACATTGCCGACCTGAAGGCCACCTACCTCATGGAACACCGCACCAGCGCCGTGCGGTAACATCCCCAAGACGCAAAAAAGACGATGCACAGCGTTTGTGCATCGTCTTTTTGTTATACAGTCATTAAGTTTTCCAGCTGATGTACCAGATCCACCGCCTGATGGTCGAGCGCCGTAGTGGGCTTCCAGTCCGGCTGCGCAAAGGGGCGGCGTTCCTCCTCCGGTTCCGGCGGTGCGGCCTGCGGGGCAGGCTCCTGCTCCGGTACAGCATCCGGCCGGGGCTGCTCTGCCTTGGGGGCATCTGCCGCCGGGTGGAACACGATCACCGGCAGGCCGGGCTGTTCCAGCACCCTGGGCTGCGGGGGTACGGGCGGCAGCAGGCTGTTTGCCCGCGCCTGCTCACACAGAGCTTCCAGCTCGGCGTTCTCCTGCCGCAGTGCCACCATCTCCCGCTCACAGGCGTAAAGCCGGGTCTGGTAACGGCGAATCTCCGCATTGGCAGCGGCAAGACGGCGGTTCAACAGCTCCGCCTGAGCGGGCTGGCTCGGGAGCCGTCTCCCGGTTTCCGGTTCGACCTGCGCCATCGTTTCCTCCACTTCCTGCACCCTGCGCAGAGCGCGGCGGTATTCACGGGCAGCGGCGGCACAATAACGCTCCACACAGCGCAGCACACTGGTCCTGCGGCAGCTCAGCCATTCGGTGCGCAGCCAGATGTCGTTTGGTACCATCTCTGCTCCTCCCGCTCACGCGCGCAAGAGACCACGCCCCCTCCCGGGCGGTTCACACTGTAACTTACAAACTTACTTGCGCTTATTCAGGATCGCCAGCAGCTCATCGTAGTAACGGTTGTCGCTGCTCTCTTCCTCCACCGGCTTTGCAGCGCTGTTTGCGGCGGCTGCAGGCTGCTGCTTTGCGGCACCCGCGCCGGACACATCAGAACTGAACACTGCGCTGGGGGTGGAAGCACCGGCACCGGCGGCGTTGTTCAGGCTGCTGCGCAGGCCATCGGCGGCCTTGTTGTCAAAGCCGGTGGCCACAACGGTAACGCGCATCTCATCGGACAGGTTCTCATCAAACGCAGTGCCCCAGATGATGTTTGCATCGGGGTGAGCGCTCTGGGTGATGAGGCCGGCAGCAGTTTCGACATCCTCCAGGCCGATATCAGGGCTGGAGGTGATGTTGATGATCACGCCGTGTGCGCCGGCAATGCTGGTCTCCAGCAGCGGAGAGGAGATCGCAGCCTTGGCGGCGTTCTCTGCCTTGCCTGCACCCTTGGCGCTGCCCACGCCCATGTGGGCGTAACCGGCATCCTTCATAATGGAGCGCACGTCTGCGAAGTCCAGGTTGATGAAGGCGGGCACATTGATCAGGGCAGAGATGGACTCCACGCCCTGACGCAGCACATTATCGGCGGCCTGGAAAGCGTTCATCAGGGTGATCTTCTCCTGGCTGATCATCTTCAGGCGCTCATTCGGGATAACGATCAGGCTGTCAACGTGCATGAGCAGGTTTGCAATGCCCTGCTCTGCCAGGCCCATCTTGCGCTTGCCCTCAAAGGAGAAGGGCTTGGTGACGATGCCCACGGTCAGGATGCCCAGATCGTGTGCCACCTCGGCCACAACGGGAGCCGCGCCCGTACCGGTGCCGCCGCCCATACCGGCGGTGATAAAGACCATCTGGGAGCCCTTCAGGGCATTTGCGATCTCGTCCTTGCTTTCCTCGGCAGCACGCTGGCCGATCTCGGGATCAGCGCCCGCGCCGCGGCCCTTGGTGAGCTTGGAGCCCAGCTGCACCTTGGTGGCAGCATGGTTCTTGGCCAGCGCCTGCTGGTCGGTGTTCATTGCAATAAATTCTACGCCCTGCAGACCGTCGCTGACCATGCGGTTGACTGCGTTGCCGCCGCCGCCGCCCACGCCAATGACCTTGATCGTCGTAACATTTTCATCCATTTCTTCGTCGAGCATGAGTGCCATAACTTTTGTCCTCCATCGGATATGTTATCGTAAACCTGCGCTTTTCGCACAAGAAGAGTTCGATACTATACTTATATAACTGTATCGTATCATCTTTTTGCCCCGATTGCAAGACAAATTTGTTTTTTTGCAGAGGTTTTTTTCACCGTCCCGTTTCCCGGGGCCGATTCCCGCCGAATTTGCGCCCCCAAACCGGCCAAAATCTCTGTAAATCCGGCATATCCCCGGTCGATATGCGCCGGGTGGGTGATGACCGTGGTTCCCCGGGCCGCAAGCCCCGCCAGCACCAGTGCCGCCCCGCCCCGCAGGTCGGGGGCCTCCACCTCTGTACCGCGCAAAAGGCCGCCCGGCGCAATGGTCAGCACCCTGCCTGCCGTTTCGGCCTGTGCGCCCAGGCGGCAAAAACCCTCGGCACAGCCGAACCGGCGCTCAAAGATCACGTCCTCGATGCTGCTCTCGCTGTCGGCACAGAGCATTGCCGCCGCCAGCAGCGGGGCAGCATCGGTGGCAAGGGCCGGATAGGCCCCGGTGAACACCCGGCCTGCCCCGTGCAGCCGCCCAAAGCGGGAAATTCGCACCGTATCCCCCGCCGGTTCCACCCGGCACCCCATTTGTCCCAGAATTTCCAGCACCGGCGCATAGAGTGCAGAGGCGCAGCCGGTCAGTTCCACCCGGCCGCCCGCCGCCGCACAGCCGCAGGCCAGCGTGGAAGCAAAAATGCGGTCGGGCAGGGGCGAAAAACAGCACCCGGAAAGGCCCCGCCGCCCTTCGATGCGGAGGGTGGAAGTTCCCGCCCCCTCGATGCAGCCGCCGCACCGATTCAGAAAAGCGGCAAGGTCGGCGATCTCCGGTTCCCGGGCCGCCCCCCGCAGGATGGTCCTGCCTCTGGCACAGGCAGCGGCCAGCAGAAGCGTCTCGGTGGCCCCTACGCTGGGAAAACGCAGGGTGATCTCGGCCCCGTGCAGGCCGGAGGGAGCCGTCAGCACCAGCCGCCCCTCCCCAGCTTCCAGCTCCACCGCCCCCATTTTTGCCAGCCCCGCTAGATGCAGGTCGATGGGCCGGGCCCCGATGCGGCACCCGCCGGGCAGGCTGGTCTCGGCGCGGCCCAGCCTTGCCAGCAGGGGCGCGCAGAACAAAATGGAGGCCCGCATTTGTCCCGCCGTTTGCCCCGGCAGGGTGCTGTTGGCAGGCGGGCCGGAGAGGACCGCGTCACTGCCCTCCCACCGGGCGGCACAGCCCACGCCCCGCAAAAGCGCCATGCAATGTTCCACGTCCGCAAGGCGGGGCACAGCCTGGAGCCGCACCTCTCCCGTGCAGAGCAGCGATGCTGCAAAAAGCGGCAGAACGCTGTTTTTCGCTGCCGGAATTTTTACGCTTCCGTTCAGCGGGCGGCCCCCTGTCACCACGATCCGTTCCTCCATGTCCGTGCCCCCATTCCGCAAAAGATACCCCACCGTATGCAAAACAGGGCCGGAGTGTGAGGCGGACAAGTTTGTTTTGTAATTTATAGCATCCTCGCCCTCTCAGGCGCTTCGCGCCAGCTCTCCCAAAGGGAGAGCCTTTGGCAATTCAACTTTATGTTTTCTATTCCGTCAGGTCTCACCTCTTGATACGGATAGGACAATACCCATCTCTCCCAACAACATCATCAAGCTCGTTCCTCCGGAGGAGAAAAAGGGCAGGCTGATGCCGGTGTTGGGGATGGTATTGGTGACCACGGCCACATTGAGGACAGCCTGCAGGGCCACCTGCACGGTAAAGCCCACCACCAGCAGCGCCCCAAAACGGTCGGGAGCATGGGCGGCAATGGTAATGCCCCGCCAGAGCAGCAGCACGAACAGCAGCACCACGGCGCAGGCCCCCACAAAGCCCAGTTCCTCGCAGACGATGGAGAAGATGAAGTCGTTCTGAGGTTCGGGCACAAACAGGTGTTTCTGGCGGCTGTTCCCCAGCCCCAGCCCGGTGGCCCCGCCGGAGCCGATGGCGTACAGGCTCTGGATGGTCTGGTGGCCATCCCCCAGCGGGTCGGCAAAGGGGTCCTTCCAGGAGCGCAGGCGGTCGGCGGCGTAGGGCACAAGGTCCGGCATAACGACCACCGCCGCCCCGATGGCGGCCGCCCCGCCCACGCCCGCCAGCACGAACCACCGCAGACCTGTGCCGCCCACGAACATCAGCACTGCCCCGATGCCCAGGATCAGCAAAGTGCCCGAAAGATGGGGTTCCAGCAGCATCAGCGCTGCCACCACCCCCAGCACCAGCGCAAAGGGCAGCACCCCCACCGCAAAGCTGCACATCCTGTCATGGTTCAGCGAGATGATGTGCGAAAACACCAGCACCACCGCAAATTTTGCGATCTCGCTTGGCTGCAGGGTGCCCACCCCCGGCAGCACCAGCCACCGTTTGCAGCCGTTGTACTCCGGCATAAAAAGCACCACCACAAGCAGCACCAGCGAGACCCCCAGCAGCGGCCAGGCCAATTTGTGGAAGATGTGATAGTCCACCCGGCTGGCCAGCCACAGCCCCGCAATGCCCATGGCGGCGTAGAGCAGCTGGGGGCGCAGGTAGGCAAAGGCATCGCCCCGCCGGTAAAGGGCCACCGCCCCCGATGCACTGCCCAGCATCACCAGCCCGAACCCCACCAGCGTGAGCACCAGCACCAGAAACGGCAGGTCCATGGCCGGCAGGGCCCGCAGCGGTGCCTTGTGCCGCCCGCCTGCCAAGGCAGTCAGTTTCATGTCGTCACCCCCAGTTTTACTATTGTACGCCATGCTGCTGTTGGCTATACGGATATTATCGTGACGTTGTGCATATCTTGTACACTAGCTCACCCTCTCAGGCGCTTTGCGCCAGCTCCCCCAAAGGGGGAGCTTTTGACAAAATCATAAACTTTGTATCGAATGCCAAGGCCTCTCCCTTCGGGAGAGGTGGCATCGCGTCAGCGATGACGGAGAGGGTGAGCCCGTTAAAGGGGGTGACATCATGCCCAAATTTCTCCGCACCCTGCCCGAGCGGGGATTCCGCCGCCGGGCACGGGCCGTGGCGGTGCTGTTCTGTGCCGTCTGCCTGGGGCTGGCCGTGCGGCTCTTTTTTCTGCAGGTGCGCACCGACGGCTTTTATGCCGACCGCGCACAGGGCCAGCAGCTGCGGGACACCGTGGTCCCAGCGGACCGGGGGCGCATTTACAGCGCCGACGGCCTTTTGCTGGCCGCCAACAGCAGCTGCTGGACCCTGCGGGCCTCACCCCGGGAGATGCCGGAAGAAAAAATCACCCTTGCCGCCCACGGCCTTGCGGAGATCTTAGCGCTGGACGAAGCGGCCCTGCTGGAAAAATTCAGCGACCGCCGCTCCAATGACTGCCTGCTCCGCTACCGGGTGGACCGTGCCGCAGCCGATGCCGTGCGGGATTTCTGCGAAGAAAACAGCATCACCGGCATCCGCATCAATCAGGACAGCAAGCGCTGGTATCCGCAGGGCGCGTTTCTGGCTTCGGTGCTGGGGTTCACCAATGTGGACAACGCAGGGGTGGCAGGGTTGGAACTGAAATATGACGATCTGCTCACCGGGGAAAACGGCGTGGTGCTCACGGCTGTCAACGCCTGGGGCTACACACTGGAGCAGAGCTACGAGACCGAGCGTTTTCCCACCGAGGGGGACGGCCTGCGGCTCACCATCGACAGCTGTATCCAGCACTACCTTGAAAATGCGCTGTCCTACGCTGTGCAGGAGCACCATGTGGCGGCGCGTGCCGTGGGGATCGTCATGGACGTGAACACCGGGGCCGTGCTGGCCATGTCCACCACGCCCTCCTATGACCCAAACGAGCCCCGTGTCATTGCCGACACCGCTGCCCGGAACACCGTGGAGGCCCTGACCGGTGATGCACGCAAGGCCGCTTTACAGCTGGCCCAGCAGACCCAGTGGCGGAACAAGGCCGTCAGTGACCTGTACGAACCGGGCAGCGTGTTCAAGCTCATCACCTGCGCGGCGGCGCTGGATGCCGGAGCCATCACAAAGCATTCCAGCTTTTACTGCGGGGAATCCATCTCGGTGGCAGGCACCCGCTTCCACTGTGCCAACCACAAGCGGCACGGAGCCCAGAGCGTGACCCAGGCGCTGGAAAATTCCTGCAACCAGAGCTTCATCCAGATCGGGGCCCGGCTGGGCAGAGAGGCTTTCTGCGATTATTTTGCCGCCTTCGGCCTGCGGGAGCCCACCGGCATCGACCTGCCCGCCGAGCCGA
>OOCL01001007.1_pt1 | contig 18224 bp, 9 predicted proteins | sample 1671211 | NCBI WGS metagenome assembly OOCL01 (sample SAMN06348133, study PRJEB24527) | human gut metagenome | biome: human gut; feature: ankylosing spondylitis patient; material: feces | host: Homo sapiens | place: China | collected 2015-10 | reverse complement strand
GTGACGAGGAGATCGACTACGCCGAGGCTCACCACATCCCCCTGAAGATCAACCGCGAGACCAACTACTCCAAGGACAAGAACCTGTGGCATCTGAGCCACGAGGGTCTGGATCTGGAGAACCCCGCCAACGAGCCCCAGTACAATAAGCCCGGCTTCCTGGAGCTGGGCGTCAGCCCCGAGCAGGCACCCGATGTGCCCACCTATGTGACCATCCACTTTGAAAAGGGCGTTCCCACCGCTGTGGACGGCAAGGAGATGGGCGCTGTGGAGCTGGTGGAGTACCTGAACCAGCTGGGCGGCGCAAACGGCATTGGTCTGCTGGACATCGTGGAGAACCGTCTGGTGGGCATGAAGAGCCGCGGCGTGTACGAGACTCCCGGCGGCGCCATCCTGTACAAGGCCATCGACGTGCTGGAGACCATCACGCTGGACAAGGAAAGCTCTCACTTCAAGGCACAGCTGGCACAGAAGTACGCCGACATCGTGTACAACGGCCAGTGGTTCACCCCGCTGCGCGAGGCACTGGATGCCTTTGCCAATAGTCTGGAAAAAACCGTGACCGGTGATGTGAAGCTGAAGCTCTACAAGGGCAACATGATCAACGCCGGCGTCACCTCTCCGTACACCCTGTACGACGAGCAGACCGCTTCCTTCGGTGAGGACGAGGACTACAATCAGGCCGATGCCGCAGGCTTCATCAACCTGTTCGGCCTGTCCATCAAGGAGCGCGCAAAGCTGTCCAAGAGCTGGCCGGAGGTCAAGTAATCGCAACATTTTCGACTGCGTGTGTTTTCACACTTTCACACGCGGGTTCTCACACCGGCATCGTTGCCGGCGGCACCGCCGCAGGAGCGTTTTCCCCTGCGGCGGCTTTGCCGTTTTTATAAGGAGTTTATATTATGGCAGAACAACTCTGGAAGGGTCGGTTTTCCAAGGCAGTGGACAGCCGCGTCAACGACTTCAACTCCTCCATCCGCTTCGACCAGCGGATGATCGCACAGGATATGCGCGGCAGCGGCGTCCATGCCGCCATGCTGGCACGGCAGGGCATCATCTCGGAGCAGGACTGTGCGGATATCCTCAGCGGTCTGGCTTCCATCGCAGACGATCTGTCCAGCGGTGCGCTGACCATCGACCCCGCCGCCGAGGACGTGCACACCTTTGTGGAGCAGACCCTGACCGCCCGTATCGGGGATGCGGGCAAGCGGCTGCACACCGGCCGCAGCCGCAACGATCAGGTGGCACTGGATATCCGCCTGACTTTGCGGGATTACAGCAAGACTTTGCAGGCCTACATCGTGGAGCTGGTGCGGGTGCTGTGCAAAAAGGCGGCGGAGAACACCGCCGCCGTCATGCCCGGCTACACCCACCTGCAGCGCGCCCAGCCCATCACCTTCGGCCATGCGCTGATGGCCTATGCTTCCATGCTGCTGCGCGACCTTGACCGCTTTGCGGACGCCACCGCCCGCATGGACAGCCAGTGCCCGCTGGGCTCTGGCGCTCTGGCGGGCACTACCTACCCGCTGGACCGGGATTTCACCGCCGAAAAGCTGGGCTTTGCCGCCCCCTGCGCCAACAGTCTGGACGGCGTGTCCGACCGTGATTTCTGCATCGAATTGGCCAGCGCCATCTCCATCTGCATGATGCACCTGTCCCGTCTTTCGGAGGAGATCATCCTGTGGTGCAGCTGGGAGTTCAAGTTCATCGAGCTGGACGATGCCTTTACCACCGGCTCGTCCATCATGCCCCAGAAGAAGAACCCCGACGTGACCGAACTCATCCGCGGCAAGACCGGCAGGGTGTACGGCGACCTGAACACCCTGCTGGTGATGATGAAGGGTCTGCCGCTGGCCTACAACAAGGATATGCAGGAGGACAAGGAAGCCATCTTTGATGCAGTGGACACCTTGGAACTCTGCCTCAAGACCATCACACCCATGCTGGACACCATGAAGACCCTGCCCGCCAATATGCGCCGCGCCGCCGCAAAGGGCTTTATCAACGCCACCGACTGCGCCGACTACCTGACCAAGAAGGGAATGCCTTTCCGGGATGCCTACAAGCTGACCGGCTGCATGGTGTCGGACTGCATTGCCGCCGACAAAACGCTGGAGGAACTGACCCTGACCCAGTTCCAGAGTTACAGCCCGCTGTTCGGGGCCGATATCTATGATGCCATCGACCTTGTGCACTGCTGCGAGGGACGCACCAGCTACGGCGGGCCCAGCGCCGCCAGCGTAGAAAAGCAGATCGCGCTGGCAGCGGCACGGCTGGACGCATGGGAGGAGGAAAACGCATGAAGGTAAAGGTGTTTATTGATGGCTCTTCCGGTACCACCGGCCTGCGCATCGCCGACCGTCTGGCCGAACGGCCGGAGATCGAACTGCTGTCCATCTCTGCCGAAGGGCGCAAGGATGTGCACGAGCGGGCAAAGGTCATCAATTCTGCCGACCTTGCCTTCCTCTGCCTGCCGGATGCGGCTTCTAAAGAAGTCATGCCCCTGCTGCGCCCCGACGTGAAGGTGCTGGACACCTCCACCGCCTTCCGCACCGACGCCGCATGGGACTACGGCTTCCCGGAGCTGAAGGGACAGAAGGCAAAAATTCAGAACTCTTACCGCGTGGCAGTGCCCGGCTGCTATGCCAGCGGCTTTATCAGCATCGCCCGCCCGCTGGTGGAGCTGGGGCTGGTGCCGCAAAGCTACCCCTTCAGCTGCACCGGCATCTCCGGCTACTCCGGCGGCGGTAAAAAGATGATCGCGGACTACGAAAGCCCCGACCGCCCGGCGCACAGCAAGCTGGATGCGCCCAAAAGCTACGGCCTGAGCCTTGGCCACAAGCACCTGCCGGAGATGCAGAAGATCAGTGGCCTTGCACACACGCCGATGTTCGTGCCGGTGGTGTGTGATTACTACTGCGGGATGCAGGTGCTGGTGCCGCTGGATCTTACCCTTGCGGGCACTACTGCCGAGGCCGTGGCTGCCGCCCTTGCGGATTACTACAAGGACGCCGCCACCGTGAAGGTGCACGGCCTGAACGAGCCGCTGCCGGAAAACGGCCTGTACTCCAACGCCATGGCGGGCACCGACCGCATGGAGCTGTACCTGACAGTGAACGCCGCCGGAGACCAGATGATGCTGGTCTCGCTGTTTGATAATCTGGGCAAAGGCTCCTCCGGTGCCGCCGTCCAGTGCATGAACCTGATGCTGGGTCTGGAAGAGACCAAAGGGTTGGAATAAACTTGTTTTTCTTTGTGGGAAAGGAAAATCGTTATGCAGTATAAGGAAATTGCGGGCGGCATCTGCGCGCCCAAGGGCTTTGCCGCCGCCGGTGTCCATTGCGGCATCCGGGCAAATCACAGCGAAAAATACGATCTGGCGCTCATCAAGGCCGAGGTGCGCTGCGCCGCTGCGGGCGTGTACACCACCAACAAGGTCTGCGGTGCGCCCATCAAGGTGGACCGCGCCCATCTGGCCGATGGCTATGCACAGGCCATTGTGGTAAACAGCGGCAACGCCAACACCTGCGCCGCCAACGGCGTGGCGCTGGCTGAGGAGTGCTGCACACTGGTGGGCAAGGCACTGAATATTGACGCAAAGGACGTTCTGCCTGCCTCCACCGGCGTCATCGGTCAGCCCATGGTCATCGACCCCTTTGCCCGGGGCATCCCGGCGGCAGCGGAAAAGCTGGCTGCCACCGCGCAGGGCAGCACGGACGCTGCCACCGCCATCATGACCACCGACACCCATAAAAAAGAATACGCCATCCAGTTCGAGCTGGGAGGCAAGGTGTGCACCGTGGGTGCCATCGGCAAGGGCAGCGGCATGATCGCCCCCAACATGGCCACCATGCTGGCGTTCTACACCACGGACGCCGCCGTCTCGCCCGCGCTGCTGGAAAAGGCGCTCAAGACCGTTGTGCCCGGCACCTATAACCAGATGAGCGTGGATCTGGACACCTCCACCAACGACACCCTTATCATCATGGCGTCCGGTCTGGCGGGCAACCCGGAGATCTGCGAGGAGAACGCGGACTACGCCGCCTTTGTGGCAGCGCTGACCGCCATTGCAGAGCACATGTGCGCCGAGCACGCCGGAGACGGCGAGGGCGCTACCCACCTGATCACCTGCGAAGTGACCCATGCGCCCGACCTGAAAACCGCCCGCGCCGTCAGCCGCAGCGTGGTCTGCTCCAACCTGTTCAAGGCGGCGGTCTTTGGCCGCGATGCCAACTGGGGACGCATCCTGTGCGCCATCGGCTACACGCCCGGGGACTTCTCCATTGATAAAGTCTGCGTGTGGCTCTCCAGCAAGGCGGGCGAGGTGTATGTCTGCGAGAACGCCGCCTACCACCCGTACAGCGAGGACGAGGCCGCCAAGGTGCTGGCGGAGCACGATATTCTGGTCAAGGTGGATATGGGTACCGGCGAGGCAAGCGCCAAGGCATGGGGCTGTGACTTGACCTACGACTATGTGAAGATCAACGGCGATTACAGAACCTGACAGGAGCGCGGAACAGATGAAAAACGAAGAAATGGCGCGGCTTTTTTCGGAGGCCACTCCTTATATCCAGAAGTACCATGGCAGAACCATGGTCATCAAGTACGGCGGCAACGCCATGATCAACGAGACGCTGAAAAACGCCGTGATGAACGACCTTGTCACCCTGACGCTGCTGGGCGTGCGGGTGGTGCTGGTGCACGGCGGCGGGCCTGCCATCAACGAGATGCTCAAGAAGGTGGGCGTGGAGAGCCACTTTGCCAATGGTCTGCGGGTGACGGACGATGCCACCATGGAGATCGTGCAGCAGGTGCTGGCAGGTAAGGTGAACAAAGACCTTGTGGCAAAGCTGCGCGGGCGCGGCGTGGGTCTGTGCGGCATGGACGGACAGATGCTCCGCTGCACCGAGCTGGACCCGCAGCTGGGTCATGTGGGCGAGATCGTCCATGTGGATGCGACCCTGATCGAAAGCCTGCTGGACGGCGGCTTTATCCCGGTGATCGCCACCGTGGGCATGGACGACCTTGGGCAGGCGTACAACGTCAACGCGGATACTGCCGCGGCCCAGATCGCCATTGCCCTCAAGGCGGAAAAGCTGGTGTCCATGACCGATATCGCGGGTCTGCTGCGGGATAAGGAGGACGAGACCACCCTCATCCCCGAGGTGGAGGTGACCGAGATCGAGGGCTACAAGTCCGCCGGTATCATTGCGGGCGGCATGATCCCCAAGATCGGCGGCATGGCGGATGCCATCTATCAGGGCGTGCACGAGGCTGTTATTATTGATGGCCGTGTGCCGCACTCCATCCTGCTGGAACTGTTCTCCGACCGCGGCTCCGGTACCCGCTTCTACCGCCGCAGCCATCGCGAATAAAAAGATTGCGCAAGCGAAAAAGCAGTATTATAATAGAAAAAACGCTCCCTCCGGGGAAGCGGCGCATGCGCGGAACTTCTATTCACAGGAGGTACACCTATGGATTCTGAAAAAGTCATCAAGCGGGACAACGAGTACGTCCTGCACACCTATAACCGCAGCCCCATCGTGCTGGAAAAGGGGCACGGGCTGTACGCCGAGGGCCCTGAGGGACAGAAGTATCTGGACTTCACCAGCGGCATCGGGGTGAACAGCCTTGGCTACTGCGACCTTGCATGGGCAGAAGCCGTGTCCCAGCAGGCACACAAATTGCAGCACACCTCCAACCTGTACTACACTGCACCCTGCGGCAAGCTGGCGAAAAAGCTGTGCAAGCGCACCGGCATGAGCAAAGTTTTCTTCGGCAACTCCGGTGCCGAAGCCAACGAGGGTGCTATCAAGGCCGCCCGCAAGTACAGCGTAGACCACTATGGTAAAGACCGCTACAACGTTATCACGCTGGTCAACAGCTTCCATGGCCGCACCCTTGCCACCCTGACCGCCACCGGGCAGGAGGTGTTCCACAACTACTTCGGTCCCTTCAACGAGGGCTTCCAGTACGTCCCGGCGGGGGATATCGAAGCGCTGCGGGAACTGGTAGACCGCCACACCTGCGCCGTGATGATGGAACTCATTCAGGGCGAGGGCGGCGTGATGGCGCTGGACCCGGACTATGTACAGGCCGTGCGCGCTTTGTGCGACGAAAAAGACCTTGTGCTCATCGTGGACGAGGTGCAGACCGGCGTAGGCCGCACCGGCACCTTCCTGTGCTGCGAGCACTATAACCTCAAGCCGGATATCGTCACCCTTGCCAAGGGGCTGGGCGGCGGCCTGCCCATCGGCGCGGTGCTGATGAATGAAAAGGTAGCCGAGGGCATGGGCCCCGGCACCCACGGCTCTACCTTTGGAGGCAACCCGGTGGTCTGCGCCGGTGCCAACGTGGTGGTGGACCGTCTGGACCAGAGCTTCCTTGCACAGGTCAGCGAGCGCGCCGTACAGCTGCGCACCGGTCTGGCAAAGCTGCCCCATGTCAAGAACATTTCCGGCATCGGCCTGATGGTGGGCGTCGAGTTCTTTGATGTGCAGGCTGCGGATGTGCTGGCTGCCTGCCGTGAAAAGGGCTTGCTGGTGCTTACCGCCAAGACCCGGCTGCGGCTGCTGCCGCCGCTGACCGTCTCCGAGCACGAAGTAGACATGGCGCTGGAGGTGCTGGCCGAGGTGCTGGGCACGATGGAGCCGACGGCTCCGAAGGAGCAGGCATGAAAAATCTGCTGAAAATGAGCGACCTTTCCCCCGCCGAGCTGACCCACATTCTGGATGTGGCAGACCAGCTGAAAGCGGACTGCAAGGCGGGCCGCACCGAGCCGCTGCTGGCGGGCAAAAGCGTGGCGCTGCTGTTTTCCAAGGCATCCACCCGCACCCGCACCAGCTTCGAGGTGGGTGTGTACCAGATGGGCGGTCTTGGCAACTACATGAACACCGCCGAATTACAGGCCGGGCGGGGCGAGCCTCTGCGGGACACCGCCCGGGTGCTGGGGCGCTACTACGACTGCGCCGTCTGGCGCACCTACCGCCAGCGGGACTTGGAGGAGCTGGCAGAGCTTTCCGGCATTCCGGTGATCAACGGCCTGACCGACTACGCCCACCCCTGTCAGGTGCTGGCTGACCTGATGACCATCCGGGAGCGCCGGGGCACGCTGGCAGGGCTGAAGCTCTGCTTTGTGGGCGACGGCAGCAACATGGCCAACAGCCTGATCGTGGGCGGCCTTTTGGCGGGGATGCAGGTATCCTGCGTCTGTCCCCCGGGCTACCGCCCGGCAGCGGATGTGCTGATGTTTGCCCACAAATACGGCAATGCCTTCCACCTGACCACCGACCCCGCCGAGGGTCTGCGGGATGCGGATATCGTGGCCACCGCCGCGTGGAACACCACCGCCCCCGGCACTGCCGAGAGTGAGCAGCGTCTGCGGGATTTTGTGGGCTTCCAGCTCACCGGCCGTCTGCTGGAAAACGCCAAGCCGGACGCGCTGGTGCTGCACTGTCTGCCCGCCCACCGGGGCGAGGAAATCTCCACCGCCCTGTTCGAGCAGCACGCGGACGAGATCTTTGACGAGGCGGAGAACCGTCTGCACGTCCAGAAAGCCGTGCTGGCGGTGCTGCTGGCGGGCAAGTAAAACGATTTTGAATGCGCTCTGCGTTGCTTCGCACATAAATGGCGGAAAACATATTTTTACTGCAGTTCCGAAACGCCTGCGGGCGTTTCGGAACTGCTTTTTTATGGGAGAAAAGCATACCCCCCCCCGTATCGTGATTTTACCCATAATTTTGCACCATTTTTTGGCAGGTATTGCCCGCAAAAACGCTTTATTTCCTTGAAGTTTCGTGCTATACTCAACTTGGCGTTTTTGTCCGTTCCGGCTGTTCCGTTTGGGGGTATAGCCGGACAAATCAACCGACAAAGGAGAGGATATCATGAAAAAACGCATTCTGAGCATGATACTGGCCCTCAGTATGGTGCTCTCCATCCTCCCTGTGTCTGCATTTGCGGATGCAGGGGCGGGGCTTTCTTCCGCGGCAGCGGAAGAGACCAACAGCATCACTTATAGCTCGCAAAGCGACCATGAGGATGTTGGTACGAACGCGGAAACGCAAAATCAAGTGGTCAAGATCAAGTTTGGCGATGCCGGTCTGCCCAAGGCAGCAGCCGGTACCGGCTGGAGCTACACCGATGCCGGCAGGATGCTGACCATTAACGGCGTTGGAAATGCAAAAACAGAGTACATTCTGGACGGCACGGTCAACTGCACTGTGTTCCTTAACAATGCATACGGCGCCACCGTGTATCTGCTGGATGGTACAGTTAAAGGCACGCTTCGGATCGCCGCCAGCAGTCTCCCCGGCGTCTATGTTCTTGGCGGCAGCTACGCCGATGTGCAACTGTTCACCGGCACCATTGAGGGCGGCACCTATGATAAGCTGGTGCAGAACGACGGCGAGATCAAGGGCGGCTTTTTCCGCGATATCTCCGGCCTGAGCGCCAGCACGCAGCAGCAGGCACACAAGCTGATCCTGCCGGAGAACTGCACCCTGAACGGCCGGAAGGAAACCGGGGATATCTATATCGTCAATTCCGGCACCGAGAGAAACCTGAAGCTGGTGGTGGAAAGCGACACCTCCTGCGAGGGCTGGGCGGTAGCTACTACCAGTGACAACGGCGGCGTTATGACCCTGCTCGCAGGCGTTACCGACTATAACTTCCCACGCAAGGGCAACGTCATTGCCATTGTCTCCATCAGCGAAGACGGCAGAGAGCTCTCTGCCAGCTTTGGTGCGATCCCGGGCAATGCCCCCATGAAGCTGGTCACGATCCAGTCCATGAGCAAGGAACTGCACTTTACCAATGAGGGTGTGCCCGACGTGACCGATGTGGCCTGCGTGGAAAGCCTGGACGAGGGCGAACATAAGTGCCAGGCCTACCTGTGCCGCAACTGGACCTATGTCTACTATCCAGAACTCTCTAATCCGAGGGGCATTCTGATGATGGCAGATCAGGGCGGCAGAGAGATCGATCTCAAAGCGCTGAGCCCTGCCCCCATCAACTGCGCGGTTCAGCTGACCAATGCCACCATTACGGACGCAGCGTTTGGCGAAAAGGGCGCTCTGGTGCTTACCAGCGGCAAGATCACCGGCGGCATCTATCCCGATGCTAGTGTTGGCGTTGGCACGACAGGCGATACCGGCAAGGTCGAGATCACCGGCGGTGTCTTTGACTCCCTGTCCTGCTACGGCGAGTGCACCATTTCCAATGCAGTTATTCTGGACTGCATGTTCCATACCTTTTTCGACAACAGCAAGTTTGCCGTTTCTGATACCGTGTTTGGCGCGCTGCCTGACGACCTTGAGGGTGCACTGGCAGCCGGGCAGCAAATCAGCAAGCTGGTGGTGCGCAACGGCAATGTTACGGCAATAAATGGCAGAAGCCTGACCCTTTCCGTCAATACCATCTATCTGGTGGGCGCAGGCACTGCAGATATCACGCTGGACACCGCTGTGCTGAGCATCAACGAGGCTGAGGTCAGCAGCTACAACGCCGACACCTCTGCCGAGGGCAAGGTGCTGCGCATTACCGGCAACAATGACGGCAAGGATATTCTGGTGAATAAGTCCACCGATGTAAGCGACGTCAAGCCGCTGCGCATTACCAACGAGGGTCTGCCCGACCTGACCGATGTGAAGCCCCAGAAGATGACCGGTGAGGGCATGGAGATCACCCTCTATGAGGGTCTGGGCTGGAAGTACGCCATTATGTCCGGCGAAGACGAACACCATGAGCAAAGAACCGAGTCGCAGATCATCATCACCAGCCCGGACGGCAGCCCGGTGGACCTGAACTCGAATGAGATCAACCCCACTCAGGCAACGCTGAAGAGCAATGGCATCACGCTGGAGAACGTGACGGTTACCAGTATGTATGCCGATGCTCCGGTCGAGCTCAATAACGCCGTTATTGAAAGCGGATACTTCCAGAAGGAAGTCTCCCTCGACAAGACCAGCGCCATCACCGGCGGCGTGTTCGACGCGACGGTCAAACTGAGAGATAACGCTAAGATCACCGCCGGTGTGTTCCAGGATATCGAGCTCATCTATGCCTCGGAGGCAACGGTCATCAAGAACGCCGTGATCCTTGGCAGCCTGACGGGTAATCACAGCAAGGCCGCTGTTTCCGATACGGTGAGCCTTAGCCCCATCGACAGCGCATACCTTGCCGCCGGTCAGCAGCAGAGCAAGCTGCGTAGCATGGACGGTGTTGTGACCGAAGTCAACAGCAATCCCGTGGCAGGTGGTGTGGCCTCTGTTTACCGCATTGGCGAAGCCGGGATGGTGCTTACCTTCAGCAAGCCGGTCAAGGACATCAACGGCAAGCCTGTCAGCGCTTATACGGGCGCTTACCTTTCTGCAGACGGCAAGACTTTGACCCTTAGCGGCCGCAATGACGGCACGGATATTGTGGTAAACCAGACCGGCGAAACCACCGAAAAACTGCCCTTTGAGGGCTTTACCGCAAGGGACTTCCGTGCCGCTGAGAACGAGGACGGTACCTACACTCTGACCTGCAATAAAGAAGGCATTGGTAAGGAAGACATTGGCAAGCTCACGTTTGAGTGCAAGTACATTACCGGCGAAAATGCAGGTAAGGCACTGCCCGTTAATACCTACCCCACGCAGGGTGCTCCGTATGGCCGCTATCAGGTGGTCATCACTGCAGAGGAAGGCGAAAAGTACAAGGCCGGCTCCATTGTTGTGAGTGAGGGAGTCGTCCGCTACGCGCCCGTGGCTGCGGACTTTAGCTACGATGCTACGCAGAACGAGGTGACCTACAAGGGCAAGAATTATTACGATGCCGCCCCGACGAGCGTGACCAAGATGTTTGCCCCCGAGGGCACCAAAAACTACAACACGGCTGTTCCCACCGCCCCCGGACGCTATGATGTGTATGTCATGGTGTATGAGGATGCAAACTATTACAATTCCCTTACCGAAAAGGTGGGCACCTTTGTTGTAGCTGGTACGAGCAAGCCGACCTTTACCGTGACTGTGTACGGCAAAACTACCGAAATTAAGGAGTACGCTGAGAACGAAGAGGTCAGCATCACCGCAGACGAGAAGGAAGGCTACACCTTCACCGGTTGGTATGCGGGTGATGTGCCCGCAGGTACGGTTACTACCAACAAGACCATCACCTTTAAGATGCCCGCACACAACGTCACCCTGGAGCCGCTGTATGAGGAGACCACCGTCCCCGCAAAGAAGTACGTCCTGAATGTGGACGGAAAAGTTACGGAGCACGTTGAGGGCGAAGAGATCAGCGTTACCGCAGACGAGAAGAAGGGCTACACTCCCAGATGGGAGGCGGATGGTGTGCCCGCAGGTACAGATCTTACCGGCAAGACCGTCACCTTTAAGATGCCCGCAAATGACGTTTACCTGTACCTGAATTATGACGTGATCGCCACCCAGAAGTATACCCTGACCGTGAAGGATGAGAACGGTGAGAACAGTAGGGTAGAACAGCACGAGGAGAACGAGCTGATCCAGACCATCATTGCCCCCGAGAAGTATGGCTACACCTTTACCGGTTGGAAAGTAGAGGGTCAGCTGCCCGATGGTACGGATACCGGCAGCGCAATGCTCAGTTTCAGAATGCCCGCGAACGATGTTACCCTGACCCCGCAGTACGCCAAGAAGTACAGCGTGACCGTGAACGGTGTGAAGCAGGGAAGCTACTTTGAGGGCGATGATGTCACGATTAAGGCACCGAAGCCTGATGGTCTCACTTTCGATGGTTGGGTGCATACTGAAGGTCTGCCCGAGGGCACAGATACTACCGGAGAGACTATCAACTTTAAGATGCCCGCACACGATGTGACGGTCATAGCAAAGCTTGTTGTCCCGACTCCCCCCACTCCGGAACCCGATCCGGAGCCCGAGACCTTTGCGCTCAAGGTCACCAATGCAAAGGTCACCCTGCAGGACGGCAGCGAGGTTGCCGACCTGAATGCTGTGCGTGTGGGTACAAAGCTGGTTGTCACCGCAGATGCAGACACCGATACCAGCGTGTTCAAGAAATGGAACTGCACCGGCATGGAGCTGACCAAGGAGCAGAGCACTAACCGTGTGCTGGAGTTCACCATGCCTGACCATGATGTGGATCTGATGGCTGAGTTTGAAGTTCCTGCTCCCACTCCTGATCCTAAGCCGGACCCGAACCCCGATCCGAACCCGAACCCGAACCCGAACCCCAATCCGAACCCGAATCCGAATCCCAATCCGAACCCGAACCCGAACCCGAATCCGAACCCGAACCCGAACCCGAATCCCACCCCGGATCCCGATCCGAACCCGAATCCGGATCCCACTCCTACTCCTACCCCCGATCCGGATCCCGCTCCCGCACCCAGCGATGACGGAAGCGCTGCAGTGATTGTGGCGGCAACCGCTGTGGGCGGTGTAGCCGTTGGCGTGGGCGCCTACATGGTAGGCACTACCGTCTACCTGAAGAGCGTTCTGCCCGAGGGTGTGGCGATCCCCGCTAACCGCCAGCAGCTGGCAGTTGCACTGTGGACCGCCGCAGGCAAGCCCGCTACCCAGAGCACTGCACTGTTCAACGATGTGGCAGCCGATGCCGCAGAGCTGCAGGCTATCCGCTGGGCAGTGGATACCGGCCTGATGTCCGCACAGGACGGCAGCTTTAATCCCGGCAGCCGCGTAAGCCGCTTGGAGGTCATCCGCACTTGGAAGAACTACCAGAAGCGCGGCTAAAACCGCTGCCCATTAACCCCTTATAACCCCGCAGGGACTGCCGCACAGCGCTGTGCGGCAGTCCCTTTTTGCGTCCCAAAAGGGTGCGCAAGGGCTTTTTGGGGGTTTTCAGGGCGATTCGATGCATTTCAGGGGCCATTCACGCAGAATTGCTCCACTTTTGCCGCCGTTCGTGGTATACTACAAGCACAGAGCAGTGCTCTGTTCAATATGCCATTCCCATAATTCCTATAGAGCAGAAAACCGTCCGGTAACCGCAAACCGGGCGGTTTTCTGTTTTTGCGGGTGCGTCCGGCGCACCGGGTCGTTTCAGCGCATTTGCGGGGCGATTCGTGCCCAAAACCGTCCAAAGCGGCCAAAACGTGGTACACTGGGTACAATAAAAAGCGCCTGGCTTGGAAGAGCGCTTGAGAAGGAGAGGATCTTATGCAAAAACGGCTCATCAGCATGGTTCTGGCGTTAAGCATGGCACTGACCGCAATGCCGCTGCCCGCCCTTGCCCAGAGCGCCCCGCCCGACATCGCCAGCGCCGCCGCACTGGCAGAGGAAAACGATGATGTCACCAATATCTTTCCAGACGATCACTACGGCGAGCCCGTCGGCGATTACTTCGGCGGCGGCAAAGGCAGCTGGTCCTACGACAAGGACACTAAGACGCTCACCCTGAAAAAAGGCACCTTCCGGCTCTACGATTACAGGGGTGACGGCTACAATAATTACATCCAATGGAACATACAGATTGGAAAAGAGGCCACCCTGCTGGATGCACAGATCGGCTCGGACTACGATGACTGGTATACCGTGACCAACGCGGGCACCATCTCCGGCGGCACCTTCTACGCTACGGTGACCTGTGCAGCCGGGGCTGTCATCAAGGACGGCACCTTTAAGAGAGCCGTTACCGTGGATAAAAATGCCACTATCGTGGATGAGAACGCCGGTACCGTGGAAGCTGCGGACGGCAAGGTCACCATTGACGGCGGTACGTTTGAATATACCGTGTACGTCAATGCGGCGGATACCCTTACCATCGACGGCGGCACCTTTAAGGGCGGTAAGGGCCGCTCCATGGAGATCAGCGATGCGACTGCAAAGGTCGTCATCAACGGCGGCAGCTTTGAAAGTGTGATCAAGGATCATAACACTGCGGCAACGATCACCATCAACAGCGGCCTGTTCAAGAGCTTTCTGTATGGTGCTGCGCAGAATTGCACCGTCAACGGCGGTCTGTTCACCGCTGAAAGCGCTCCTCTGTCCCCGGAAGCAACCGTCAATGGCGGCTATTTCACGGCAAAACGCGCTGGCCTTGTAGCCATTGATGCAACCAATGCTCCGGTGTACGCCCCTGTCGCGGTGGCAGCGGACGGCACGGTGAACGAGTGGTCAGCAGATGCTTATGATACCCTTTATGTCGCTCCCAACACCAGTGTCACCCTGAAACCCACCTGCAAGCTGGAAAGTGTTTCCAGCGGCGGCGACGAGCTGAACTATAACGCCAAGGACGGCGCGGTCAGCTTTACTGTGGGCACGGAAGCTGTCCAGCTCAACAGTGTTACCGTAGAAGAACTGGTCATTGAAAAGAACGGCTTCCCCAAGGGCACGGACGGCGGCGTCTACGGCGCAAAGGGCAACGGCTGGTCCTTTGACCCGGCGCACAAGCACGCAGAACTGTTTACAAACGATGTCCCCACCCTGACCATCGAGAAAGACGCTACGATAGACTTCGACAAGGTGACAAATAAAGCCGGTACGGCAAAATTTGCGGTTGAAAACTACGGCACCTTCAGCGGCACACTGAATTCCACCCGGTATGTGTACAATAGGGAGGGCGGCGTCATCACGGATGCCAAGCTGAACAGCGCGCAGAGCCTTTACAATGACGGCCTTGTGGAGAATTCGGTGCTGTGCTTTAGATACATCGGCAACGGCTGGCGCGAAACGGCGCAGCCCGCTACCATCCGCAACTCTGCGCTGGATGTTACCGGACATTCGGTAGTCAACATGGCTATCCACCCGTCAGTGCTGGACGGCTGCTATAACAGCGCCGGTTACACCGGCACTGCCGTGATCCAAAACGGCGACACGATCAAAAACAGCAAGAGCACCCTGAAGCTGCCGGTGGAAAATACGGCTGGCACGAGTTACCAGCCCACCATTGACGGCGGCGAGTACACCACGGTTTATAACGAGGGCGGTATCATCAAGAATAGCCCCACCATCCACGCACTGGTGGCAAAGGATACCAAAGACCTGAACGGCGCTGCGAATTACTACACCCTGAACTACATCGCACCGGAGGACGCCGAATACTATAGAAGATACATCAACGGCGTCAACGGGCTGCTGGAGGGTGTTTGGGACGCAGATGCCTCCACCCTCTACGTTGACACCGACTGGAACACCATTTCGGTCACGACCCACGCGCCCATCAAGAGCGTGAACGGCGTAGCCTATAACGGCTCTGTAGCCGATGGAGAACGCTACAACAGCACCATCGACCTGAGCAGGTACAATATCCCGCAGACCCATACCCTCAACCTGAGCGCCACCGATGAGGGTGTGGCAGCGCTGCCGGATGCAGACCCCGCAGACTTTGCCTTTGTCCTGCCCACCGACCCGACCTATGACGGCAACCCCAAGATGGTGGATGTGATCGTTAAGGACAACGCCACCAAGGAATATGGCGCTGTTACCGTGACCTACAAACAGGACGGCAAGGTGCTGAACGGTGCTCCCATTGAGCCGGGCACTTACACCTTTACCGCTGTGGTAGCAGCTACCGCCACCTGCGCGGGCGGTGATGTGACCCCGGAGTATAACACGTTTACCATCCAGAAGGCTGCACTGAACCCCGCAGACTTTACCGTGACGGAGCCCACTGACCTGACCTATGACGGCAACCCCAAGGAAGTGACTGTGACAAACAACAGCACCAAGGACTACGGTAAGATCAGCGTGTTCTATGAGATGAGCGGCGGCAAAGTGGTCCATGGTGCACCTGTTGAGCCGGGTAAATATTACTATTCCGTCGTCACCGAAGGCAGCGCACGGTACAAGAGCGGCGCTGTGGCAGATGGTACATTCACCATCACAAATGACGTCAAGCCTGACCCCAAACCGGAACCTGACCCCGCAGACTTTGCCTTTACCATGCCCGTCAACGCCGTATATGACGGCGAGGAACACGGTGTGACAGTGCGTGCAGCTGCCGGAAAGGGCTATGGCAATGTTACCGTGACCTATATCTCGGGTACAGAGAAGTTTACCGCAGTTTACGATGCGGACGGCGTGCTGCTGAGCGGCAAGCAGCCCGTAAATGCAGGTGATTACACCTTTACCGCTGTGGCAGCAGCTACCGACAGCTGCGCGGGCGGCGATGTGACCCCGCAGGAGAACAAATTTACCATCCAGAAGGCCGAGCTGAAAGCAACGGATTTCAACATTCTGGTTAGCTACACTACCGTCAGCGATGGACAGAGCTATACAGCTTATATGAATGAGCAGAGCCCCGATTCCCCGCTCGTTCTGCGCTACGGCGATACGATCACCGAGTACAAGATCGTTCCCTATGCGGATGCCGCTGCTAAGCCTGCCACCTACACCGCTGCCGTCATGGGCGACTATGATGTGCTGGACGACAACGGCAACAAGATCAGCACCGGCACCGGTACCCCCACAAAGCCCGGGCACTACCGCCTGAGCATCCGGGTGACTGCCGATGCAAACCATTATGTGGACTCGGAGTTGCGGAACGAAAACTGGGTGCTGGATATCTGGCGCGCCCCGCTGTATATCTCGGACTTTACCGTGACAGAGCCCACTGACCTGACCTATGACGGCACCGCTAAGGAAGTAACGGTACAAAACAACAGTGAAAAGGACTACGGCGAGATCACCGTGACCTACACCAATGACCCCTACAATTCGGACGGCGCGGTGCTTGACGGTGCTCCCGTTGAGCCGGGCGTGTACTACTACACCGTCAACGCCGCAGGCGGCGCACTGCACGAGGGCGGTCTTGTGGCAAGCGGCTCGTTCCGCATCAAAGAAGCTGCCAAGCCTGACCCGAAGCCGGAGCCAGACCCGAAACCCGAACCGGAGCCCGATCCGAAACCCGAACCGAAGCCGGAGCCGAAACCCGAACCGGAGCCCGATCCGAAACCCGAACCGAAGCCGGAGCCGAAGCCGGAGCCGAAGCCGGAGCCGAAGCCGGAACCTGAACCGGAAAAGACCTACAAGCTTACCGTTACCGGTGCGGACGTCACCCTGTCCGAGGGCGCAGACCGCAATGCGCTGAAAGCCGGGCAGCTGGTCACCCTGACCGCTCACGACACCGCCACCGAGCGCTTTACCCAGTGGGTGGTGAGCAGCTCTGACGGCAAGGAACTGACCCTGATGGATGCCGCAGATGAGCCGCTGACAGAGGATGCCTTTAAGCAGCGCACCCTGACCTTCAGGATGCCTGCACAGAACCTGAATATCACCGCTATGACCACCCCGGTGGAGCAGCCGCCGGAGGAGGAAAGCACCGAGTTCAGCCCGCTGCAAACGGTGGCCATCGTGGCCGGTACAACGGCATTGTTTGCGGGCTGCGCAGTAGTGGGCTATGAGGCTGTTACTTACAGCATCCTTGCAGACCTGCTGCCCAAGGGCACAGCCATCCCGAGCACCCGGGAACAGCTGGCAGTGCTGCTGTGGAGCACCGCAGGCAAGCCTGAACCCGCTGCACCCGCTGTTTACAGCGATGTAGCGGAGCCGGATACCGCCAAGGCAGCCCGCTGGGCTGTGGAGGCCGGGCTGCTGCCCGACATGGGCGAGGGCTCCTTTACGCCCGGCAAGCGTGTGACCAAGGTACAGGTCATCCGCGCATGGAACCGGCTGAAAAAGCTGGGTCTGGCGAAATAACAATTGCCATCTCCTGATCGATCCTTTCCAATAAGCGCAGCAAGGCCGTCCGGCGAATGCCGGACGGCCTTGCTGCATTGCCCCACTCGTGAAAAAGGGGTTCTGAAAAGGCTGCGCAACCGCAGCCTTTTCAGAACCCCAAAATTAAAATAATTCTTCCGCTGAATATGCCCAAAGTGCAGCGGAGGGCATTTCAATCGTTCTCCACCCCGGGGCACCCGGCGACGCGCCATGCGGCGCACAGCACCTCCTTTTCCGGCTTGGAAAGCTTTTTCAGGGCGGCTTCCCGGCGCAAAGCGGCGCGCTTGTCCGCGCAGCGCTCCAGATAGGCAAAGCCTACCGCGCCGTGGGCGCGGGTGTAGCGCGCGCCCTTGCCGCTCTGGTGCGCTTTCAGCCGGGCGGCGGGGTGGTTCGTCCAACCGGTGTACAGCTGCCCGCCGGTGCAGCGCACCATGTAGACGTAGGCGGCGTCAGGCAAGGCGTCCATTGTTTTTCAGCACCTGACGGCAGGCTGCGAGGGCGGTCTCCTTGTCCTTGGCGGTGATGAGGAAGCGGCTGGCGTGGCAGAAGCTGATGCCCGGGATGC
>OOCL01000985.1_pt1 | contig 18505 bp, 11 predicted proteins | sample 1671211 | NCBI WGS metagenome assembly OOCL01 (sample SAMN06348133, study PRJEB24527) | human gut metagenome | biome: human gut; feature: ankylosing spondylitis patient; material: feces | host: Homo sapiens | place: China | collected 2015-10 | reverse complement strand
AGTGGCGCCTCCGTCGTGAGTCAGGACTGTCCGAAATTGAGAGGCAAGGCCCTGCGCCCGGCCCCTCGGTTCCCGTTTACGAGAGCGACGTTCTCAGCAACTCGTTGAAGAGCTTCGGGTTGCCCTTGCCGCGGCTCGCCTTCATGCACTGGCCCACCAAAAAGCCGATAACCTTCTGGTTGCCGTCACGATACTGCTGCGCCTGATCGGCACAGTTTGCCAGCACCTCGTCCACGATCGGCTGCAAAGCACCGGCATCGCTCACCTGACGCATGCCGCGCTCGTCGACGATCTTGTTGGGATCGTCGCCGGTCTGGGCCATGGCCTCAAAGACCTCGTGTGCCTGGTTGGAGCTGATGGCATCGGTCGCCAGCAGCTTGGCCAGCGCTGCCACCTGAGCCGGCGCGATACCGGACTCGGCCAGCGACACACCCGCGCCCTTAAGGTAGGCGATCATCTCGTTCACCAGCAGGTTTGCGACCGTCTGGGCCTCCTTGCCAGCCATACCGGCAGCGGCGGCCTCAAAGAAGTCGGCAAACTCCGGGTCGCCGGCAATCTGCTCGGCGTCGGCCGCCTTAATGCCAAAGTCGGCCTCAAAACGGTCGCACTTGGCATCGGGCAGCTCGGGAATCTCGCCACGGCAGCGATCGATAAACTCGTCGTCCAGATCGAACGGCGCCAGGTCGGGATCGGGGAACAGGCGGTAGTCGTCGGCCGTCTCCTTGACGCGCATGACCACGGTTCGCTTGCGGCTGGGCTCCCAGTGGCGGGTCTCCTGATAGATGATGCCGCCCTCCTCGAGCACCTCGGCCTGGCGGCAGATCTCGTAGGCAAGGCCGTCGTGCAGGCTCTTAAACGAGTTGAGGTTCTTGAGCTCGGTCTTGGTGCCCAGCTTGGTCTCGCCGCGGCGGCGCAGCGACACGTTGCCGTCGCAGCGCATGGAACCCTTCTCCATGGAGCAGTCGGAAATGCCCAGCGTCACAAAGATGCGACGGAGCTTCTCCATAAACAGGCGAGCCTCCTCGGGCGTGCGCAGGTCGGGCTCGGTGACGAGCTCGATCAGCGGCGTGCCGCAGCGGTTGTAGTCGACGAGCGACTCGGCAGCGGCGGTAATGCGGCCCTCGGCACCGCCCACGTGCACCATCTTGGCGGCGTCCTCCTCCATGTGGATGCGCAGAATGCGAATGGGCACCGTGTAGGAACCGTCCTCGCGACGCTCGGGCATCTGCAGGTTGGATGCATCGTAGCTGGCCAGATGGCCGGCACGCTGATTGCCCTCGCGCATGGTCGACGTCATGGACGTGGACAGGCCCTCGGCGTTGGCCGAGGCGCTCGCCAGGCTCTGGGCCTCGGCCTCGCCAAACGCGCAGTCGGGGCGCTCGGCGGCACCGCGACCGGTCACGTCCAGGTCCAGGTGACCATACATGGCAAAGGCGACCGGACCCTGCGTGGTCTGGAAGTTCTTGGCCATGTCGGGATAGAAGTAGTGCTTGCGGTAGAACATCGAGTGGCGCTGGATCTCGCAGTTGGTGGCGAGACCGGCCTTGACGATGCTCTCGATGGCGCGCTTATTGGGCACCGGCAGGGCGCCGGGCAGGCCCAGGCACACCGGGCACACGTTGGCGTTGGGCTCGTCATCGTGGCTGAGCTTACAGTTGCAGAACATCTTGGTGTCGAGTGCGGTGAGCTCGGTGTGGATCTCCAGGCCGATCACGGCCTCCCAATCCTGCAGGACCTCGGAAAGCTCCTTCATTACAGCTCGCCTCCCTTCCCGGCAAAATCGGGCGCGACGGAAAGCGCGGGCGCACCCGTGACGGCATCGGCAAAGCCGCGCTCCAGGGCGCGGGCAAACGTGAGCAGCTGACGGTCCTTAAACGCCGGACCAACCAGCTGGGCAGAAACGGGCAGCTGAGTATCCTCGCCCAGGCCCAGCGGCACCGAGATACCGCCGTTGCCGCATATGTTGAGCGAGATGGTGTACAGATCGGAGAGGTACATCTGCGTGGGGTCGCTGATCTCGCCAAACTTAAAGGCCGTGCGCGGCGAGGCGGGCATGAGGATGGTGTCCACCTTGGCATACGCGGCGTCGTAGTCCTGCGTGATGAGCGTGCGGGCCTTTTGCGCAGCGTAGTAGTACTTGTCGTACACGCCCGAGCTCAGCAGGTAGGCGCCGAGCATCTGACGGCGCTTGGCCTCGGCGCCAAAGCCGTGGGCGCGCGACAGCGAGCTCTGGTCGGACAGGTTGGCGCAGCCCTCCTCCTGATAGCCGTAGCGAATGCCGTCGAAACGTGCCAGGTTGGAGAACGCCTCGGCCGGGCCGATGACGTAGTAGGCGGCGATGGCGGCGTCCAGGTGCGGCAGGTCGACCTCGACCAGCTCGGCGCCCTGGTTCTGCAGCTCCTGGGCGGCGCGCTGAACAGCGGCCTTGACCTCGGGCGTCAGGCCCTTGGCCTCCATAAACGCAGGGATGATGCCCACGCGCTTGCCCTCGATGCTGTCGTTGAGGTGCTCGGTAAAGTCGACGGCGCAATCCTGGCTGGTACAGTCGTACGGATCGTGGCCCGCACCGGTAAGCGCGTTCATGGCCAGCGCGACATCCTCGACCGTGCGGCCAAAGGGGCCCACCTGGTCGAGCGACGAGCCGAAGGCAACCACGCCGTAACGGCTCACGGCGCCATACGTGGGCTTAAAGCCCACCACGCCGCACAGCGACGCCGGCTGGCGAATGGAGCCGCCGGTGTCCGAGCCCAGCGAGAGCGCGACCTCGCCCGCGGCGACGGCGGCAGCGGAGCCGCCCGAGGAGCCGCCGGGCACGCGCTCGGTATCCCAAGGGTTGTTGGTGCGGTGGAACGCTGAGCTCTCAGTGGAGCTGCCAAAAGCAAACTCATCCATGTTGGCCTTGCCCATGGGCAGGCAGCCGGCATCGAGCATGCGCTGGACGCAGGTGGCGGTGTAAACGCTCTGGTAGTTCTCGAGCATGCGGGAAGCGCAGGTGGTGCGCGTGCCCACAAGGTTCATGTTGTCCTTGATGGCCAGCGGCACGCCCGCAAGCGGGGGCAGCGGCTTGCCTGCGGCACGGTCGGCATCCACGCGTGCAGCGGCCTCGAGCGCGAGCTCGGGCGCCACCTGCAGGAATGCCTGGACCCCGCCCTCGCGCGCCTCGATGGCGGCAAGGGAGGCCTGAGCCACCTCGGTAGCGGTAAAGTCGCCGGCGGCAACGCCCGCGGCGATCTGGGCGGCGGTAAGGGAATCGAAGCTCTGCGCCATTACTCGCTCTCCCCCTCTCCCAAAATGGACGGCACGCGGAAGTAACGCTCGCGCGCGCTGCCGGCGTTTTCGAGCGCAACGTCGAGCGGCAGGTCGCGCTCGGGCTCGCGCAGGTCATCACCCATCACGTTGGACAGGCTTCCGATGGGATGGAACGTGGGCTCCACGTCGGGCAAGTCATATTGCAAGACGGGCTCGAGCATCTGGACGGCGTCGTTCATGTAGGACGTCATCTGGGTGAGCTCGTCATCGGTCAGTGCGATCTTTGCGTACTCGGCGATGCCGCGCACGTCTTTCTCGCTGAGTGCCATAGGCGCTCCCTTCCGCATAACAGATAAACCGCTCTAGTATACAAGGCAACGCCGCTTGGAGCAGGTGCTTTACCCAAATGCAGCGAAAACGTAACGTGGGACGGCGGTTGGCAGGCTGCGGGCCGGCGGTTCTTCAGCGAAACCGCACCGTCCATAGCGAAAACCGTCTCGCCCACAACGAAAACCATCACAACATTCGACGCCTTTCGTCAAAATCGAAATTTTCATCGAATGTTGTGATGGTTTGGAAGTCCCAACCACCACAAAGGTGCCTGCCCCCATTGTGGTGGTTCTGGAGAATGTCTTATGCCGAGGCCTTGGCCTTGCGGCGTTTGCGGACCGCGTGGATCACGATGTCCAGCAGCAACAGCACAATGGCTACGACCACGATGAGCACGGCAAACTCACGCTTGCCCCAGTGGCGGCCGGCCAGCGACTTTTGCTTGTCGACGTCCTTCTTGCTGTACTTGGTACGCACGCAATGCACCAGCAGGCGATGGTCGTTTACACCGTAGGGCGTGCAGGTGACGAGCGTCACTTTGTCGGCGCCGGGCTCGATAGTCAGCGACTCCATCTCCTCGGGCAGCACGACCTCGGAGTCCACCATCTTGTAGGCGAGCGTCTTGTTCATGGTGTGCAGCAGCACCAGGTCGCCGGGCTCCAGCGAGTGGATGTCGTCGAACATGCTCAGGTTGCGCATGCCCGAGTGCGCGGTGAGCACGCAGTGCGTCGAGGTGCCGCCCACCGGCAGGCTCGTGCCCTCCAGGTGGCCGACGCCCGCCATAAGGACTTCTTCGCTCGTACCGTGGTAGATGGGCATGCTCACGTCGATTGAGGGGATCTCGACCCAGCTCATCATGGGGTCGCGGTCAAAGATGAGCTGCTGGGCGTAGGGCTCGATCTGGTCGGCGGGAAGCTCGGTGGCCTCGCCCGCCAGCTGCTCGTTAAAGGAGCGCGCCTGGAGCAGGATGCGCTCGCGCTCCTCGGCAGACAGCGCGTCCACGGTGCTGGACACCGTGCTGATCTGGTTAAACACGCCCGAGGCCTCGAGCCGGTCCAAGATCCACGGCCAAGTCATAAGGCCCACGCCGATAAGGATGATGACGATGGTGATGAGCCGGTCGGCCCAGCGCGGCAGCCGCTTGCGACGGCGCTTGGGCTTTGGTTGAGGTTTGGGCTGAGGGCTTGAGCCGCCGTTGTCCGCGGCGTTATTGCTCTTCATATGTTTGGCGCCCTGCACCATCGCCGGTCACTCCTCTACAGCTCGGGTTGTCTAAACAAATAATAGCCGATTAGCAAGCTCATGCGCCGGACAACGCAGCTAGGCTGCACCGTTCGGGCCACGTAACCCCACTCAACCAATCAAGCCATATGTTGCTTTCATCGTCTCGAGCAACTGCGCCATCGTTACGCCCGCAACCCCGATCTGTTTCAGATTGACGTCGCCCACCTCGCAATCTTTAACAAACGCAAGCATATCGTCCTTCAGTTCTTCGCCCGGGTCGACACCTTCCGACTCGCCAAGCAGCTGAGCAAGCCTCAGCGCATCGCGTTTATGCTTTTTTACCTTCTTCGAATCAACGTTCTCCCCCGCCTCCCTTCTAGCTTTTAGGTCGAGATACGCCTTCGCTTTGAACGGGACAATGTATTCCGTACCCAGGACCGAAACGCCGTCTACGGTCCGAATTCCCTGAAGGAACAAGCTGTAGTAAGCATCGTCCAACAAAATTGCCGAAAGACTGCTTATGTTTTCATCAACGTGAATTGGCGCCACATCAATCCCCTCACGACCCTTTAGAAAGTCGGGGCACTTCGCGAAGAGTTCGATCATATGGGGGTAACCCGGCCTCTTAGGCTCTGTAAACCGATAAAAACATGAGCCTTTGCCTTCACCCCAGCCGCAGCGGTAGCCGCCATCACGCACCAAAGTCCATATAGCTTCTGCCGTCTGAGGCAACCGGTCATCGGCGACAATTACCACATCAAAATCGTGAGTCATCCTAAACGGAAGTCCCGCCTCCGCGAGCAAAATGTCGCATGCCGTGCCGCCGATAAGAGCATACGATCCTGCAGCTTCTTGCATATGCTGCTGAAATTCTTGGAGACCTTCTACAGCGCTTCTTGCCATGGATATTCCTTTCCAAACATGCGATCGACTTCGAGCTGAATTCGCTCATCGTCGATTGCCGCCAAAGATAGCGCAAGCGAAATGTCATCGACGCAGGAGGAGTCGGCAAACACAGGCGCATAGCGCCACACTTGGATCATCGCCGTCTCGTTATCCGGCAACTCCCCGTCTGCGACTTCGAGGTCGCTCAGTTGACGCCATGTACTTCTTAAGACGGCCTTTTGTTCCATGCCCGGCGCAGCGAGCATCGAACGCGCGGCGAGCGCCGTCTCCCCGGCGTCAACAAGATAGTCGATCTGCGGCGTCTTCCTTGCAAAAAAGACCTTCGAGACAGGCGAGGAGAGCTCTGCCATGTGCTCGCTAAGCAGAAGATCAACGGCAACAGGGAACACGACGACACGTCGCTCGCAACGCTCACGCCTCGCGAGTCCCCTGTCAACAAGCTCGGTTATGGCCTCACTCGCACGGCTTGCCGAGATCCCAAGCGCACGACAAAGGTCATAGGGACGATATGGCTCCTGGGCTGCTCCCCAGATTGCGGCAGCCTGCGCGTTGGGTGACATCTTGGTCGCGTGATTGTGAAACCGGACACTGCCCCTCTCCGTGCAGGCCGTCCCCATAAATGGAAGAAAAGCCTGTCTACCTGGGCAGACAAACGGAATCCCTTGTGCGACCAATGCTTTGCGCTGACGTGCATCGGCATCAGGAAACGAAACGGCAACAGGAGTCTCCGCGCGCAAGGCTAGCTGACTATAGACTCTCTTAGCCTCGGGAAGCCCGACGCCAGTAGGCAAACTTGCAAGCAAAAACGAAAAACCGTTTGCGTCAACAGCGCGGACCTCAATCGCCCGCAGATGCAGCGGCAAGCGTGCGGATCCAGGCCAAGTTTTGGTCTTGGCGGAGAGGCCTAGTGCTTCTTGTAGGTAGATTAGCGCTTCGTTCATTTCCATCGTTTTCGTTTGATTCCAGTTTATATTGGAATTATACATAATTTTCGGAATTAACGAGCTTCCTTTCATGCATGGGCCAGCATTTGAGTTTTCAAAATGTCCCGAATCGGCTGGGCGATTCGGGATACAATGTCAATAGAAAACGACGCACCCCGCGTAAGTACTTAGGAGCGCGGGTAGCCTAGTTTTCAGCTTTAGTTAAATGCCCGGGATCCGACCCCCCGGGCATTCTTATTTGCGCTTGCGGCGCAAATGCCGTCCACCGTCCGCACCGCGCGTGCGCCTACGGACCTTAATCCGAACCTCATACGAGTCAAGAAACGCGATGACGAACGTACCCGCATCGGACGGTGGAGGCTGGCTTCGTTGTCCCAAAAAAACAGGGCAGACTCCAGTGCGGAGTCTGCCCCGAAAAATGAATGGCAAAGCAAGAACGTGGATGGACGAGAAAAGTGTCCGCAAGTCTCATGGCCATCACATCCCACCTGCCAAAGGGATGGGTGAGCGAGCGTTACTCCTGCTCGGACTCCTCAGCCTGCTTACGGCTGCGGATGAGGTGCGCCACGCCGATGCACAGCACCGCGCCACCAGCGATCCAAGTGAAGGTCACGCCGTTGAGACCGGTCAGCGGGAGGTTGGAGCCCTTCTTGTTCTTGACGGTAAGGGTGACGGTACCGTCCTCGACTGACGGGGTAACCATAGTGGCGGAGTCACTCTTCTGCACAGTAACCTTCAGCGTATTTACAGCTGTTTTTTCGTCGAGCGCCACACCCTCGTCTTTATCAAGACCCTCAGACGTGATTTTGAAGGTAAAGTCGTCCAGCGTATTGTAGCCAGGGTTGCTGCCCTCGACCTCGTGCACCGTGTAGGTACCAGCATCGAGACCCTTGACATTAATCTTGCCGCCATTCGCTGTTTTGAACTTATAGGCCTTATCGACAAGAACGCCATCGCTGCCGACATACATACCCTTGGAGCCAGCATCGTCAGGATCGGTTGCCTGGATGGTGAACTCTACATTGTCAATTTTAGTAGCATCAGAATCAGCATCCTGCTTGATAAGCTCAAGCGCGTAGGTGTAGTCACGGACGGTGTCGGGCACAGACTCACCCTTTCCTCCGCTCATGGGATTGTTGGAATAGATGAGCTTAACTTCGTTGTCGTTGCCCGTGCTGCCAACGGTAACCTTCTCAGCCTTCGCGGGATTGAGTTTTGCGGTGTAAGTGACGACGACCTTGGAGTCTTTGGTAATGACAATTGCAGGGGAGTCATCCTTAGCGGTCACAGTCTTCAGATTTTCAAACTTAACCGTCAGAAGATTATTGTTTCCAGTCGTATCGTAATTAACCGCGCCATCAGGAAGTTGAACCTCAGTTCCGGTCGTATCGTGGTCATTCGCATAAACCGTAACCTTGACCGAATTTTCATCGGCAATTAGACCGGCAGAGAGTTCGTCGTGGAACTCGTAGTAATAGGTGCCGAACGAGGCAACATTTTCGGCAACGGTGCCGGTCAGCTGATAGTGAACAACCTGGCCAACCTGTGAGTCAGCCTTGTCGGCCCAATCGCTGCCGAGCTTGTCGTCCTTAATCTTCTTTGTAACCGTAGGAATACCGGTCTTCTCGGTAACCTCAACAGCATTGCCGCCCACAACAGCGAAGATCGGCGAAGTGCCAGTCTGCTTTTTGCCGGAATAGCTATCCGCAGTGCCGATAGAGTCAACGTCCGTCAGGAAGAGATAGTAGCCAGAGTTATCAAATGATACTGAGATGTCCGCGGCGAAAGCAGCGGTAGAAGCTCCCCTTGGCGTGACAGGAGTAGTGTCCTTGACACAGCTAGCAATCGTATCGAGCAAATCACCATTGTTCACAATCTGAGAAGCATCCTGGAGATATGTGGCCATCCAGTCGGCGACGTCCTGTGCAGAGGGAATCCCGGGAAGCTCGCCGCCTTTCTCGTCACTCCTTATGGCGGCAATGATGCCATTCCTAGCAGTGTCAGATAGTCCGTCGGCCCAATCGACGTTGGACGCGACCTTCTTCCCGTTCTTGTCCACGACATCGGCCTTAAAGATCTGGTATGCCTTGTACTTCACATCGCCGTTCTCAGTGTTCTTATTGATGGTGATGCTATTGGTCGTGGCAGCCGCCGCATCTGAAGCAAACGCCATGGTCACCGGAGCCATGACGCCGCCGAAGCTCAGCGCTGCTGTGAGGCCGGCGGTTACTGCCAGGCGTGCGATGTTCTTGCTCATGCTCATCTTCTTTTCCTCCGTTTTCCGTTTGATTCTCATTTGATCGATCATCATCTGTCTGTGTCTTAGCATCTGCTTCGTTACGTCTCGCCCCGCTCTCGGTGGGGCTGCCAGCTACTCTTTATGGCTGCCGCCTCCCCGCTTGACCAGGAGCGCGACCACGATGAGCGCAGCCCCAGCGACCGCTGCGGCGGCCACGGCGTACATTGCCATATCGCCAGTCGAGGGCATAAAGCCTCCGGTGAAGATGCTAGGGGGCGTGCCGGCGGGCGTGTTGATGAGCGACGCCTCCAGGCTGCCCGTCGACCCGTCCGCGCTGTCGGCGCGCAGGGGCGACTCGGCCGTAATGGTGAGCTTAGGCTTGGCGGCCGCCACCTGGTCGACATCCAGGCCCTCGGCCTTGACCGTCACGCAGCACGTGCCCTCAAAGGCGGTGTAGCCCTTGGGCGCCTTAAGCTCGCGGACCTCCAGCTTGCCCGAGTCCACGCCCGAGACGGTCACGCGGCCGTCCTCGCCCGTGGTGACGGTGGCCTTGCCCTCCGCATCCCACGTGCCATCGGCCGCTAGCGTGCGGCCGCGGTCGTCGGCGATGCTCAGGACCGCCCCGGCAAGCGGCTTGTCGCCGTCGCTGCCGCGCTTGGTGAGCGCGAGATCCCAGGTGTAGGCGCACGCATCATCGCTCGGCGTGCGAGTGAAGCCGGCATCGCTGAACTGGTCGGCAAAGGGAGAGCGCGGGTAACGCAGGTAGACCTCGTTGGGGTTGCCCTTCGCGATGCCGTGGTTGCACGCGCTGTTGAGCGGCGCGTTGTACACGGCGACCACGCGGGCGCCCGCGGTGAAGGCGTCGGCCCCGCCGAGCGCGGCGATGAGGTCGCCGGTACGCACGGTGAAGGTTCCGTCAACCGCTACCTTGGTGGCGCACTGGGCCGTGATGTCGGTCCAGCCCTTCGCGGGCTCGGTGTCGGCTCGGACGGCGTCGAAGCCACCGTCCGCGCCCGCCGCCACGTACACGCGCATGCTCGCGGCCACCTTGGAGGGGTCGAGCCCCGCGCTCATGGTGTCGACGAACCGCACCGCGTAGGTGTCGTAGGCCGTGAGCCCCGCCGGGACCGTGGCAGAGAGGCGCCAGTACAGGTCGTCGGCGACCGTGGCGTCGGCGGCCTTCTGCCATGCGGCGGTGCTGTCCTCCAGCACGTGCTTGGCCACCTTGGGGGTCGCGGCCTTGGGCTTGACGGTGACGGCGCTGCCGCCCACCAGGGCCATGATCGGCGCGGTGCCGGCCTCGCCCTGGGCGATGGCGTCGTCGTCGGCGACGATGAGCCAGTAGCCGCAGGGCAGCTCGGCCGCCGTGCCCGCGTTGAGGGCCGCGAGCTCGGTGCCAGAGCTCTGGAGGGAACGAGCGAGCTGCGCGCTCAGCGCGCTCGTAAGGTGGGAATCGGTGTTGAGCCACTCGGCAGCTTCCTGCGCGGTGGTCTGGGAATTGGGCATGCCGGCGCTGTGCAGCACAGGCAGCGCGGCGTCGCGCACGGCGTCGCTTGCCCAGGCGAGGTCGGTGGCGATCTTGGCGTCGCTGTCGCCGTCGACGACGTTGGCGCTAAAGATCTGGTAGGCGTCGTAGCTGCGCGCCACGGTGCCGCTCACCGTGATGGAACCGGTCGAGGTCGGCGCGGCCTGCGCGGATGCGGGGAACACAACCGCGCAGGTGCCGATCAGGAGGGTAAGCAGCGCAAACAAGATCGGGAAGGAGCAAACTTTCTTATTCACGACGCTTACCTCCCTTCGCATTCGCCTTGCGACGAATGTGCATCCAGGCCGCAGCAGCGCAAAGCACCACCGCGCCGGCAAGGTACGTCAGAGTGACGCCCGACATACCAGAAAGGGGCAAAGAGGTGGAGTAGGTGTTGGTGAAGGTGGGGGTGGAACTTTCAGTGAGTTCGCGGCCCGTGTCGTTGGTCACTGGCTTGCCATCACGATCCTGAATCTGCTTGTAGGTCGCAGTGACGTCGATATGGTGGTTAGAGTCGTCAGTCGCGTTAACCGTAATCTGATAGACCGACTTGTCGTACGTATAGTGCGAGAACAGCGAACCGTCGTCTTTCTCGCGCACGTAGTACGTGAAGGTCTTGGAAGCACCACGGCCAGCGGGGCCAGACGCGAGCTGGTCGAGTTGATCGAGTTTGTAATCAATCTTGTCGAAGCTCAGGGTCTGGGACTTGTCGCCGTCGGCAGTGGTGGACTTGCTGCTAACGATATCCGTAAAATCTGTGTCGGTCGCAAGCTGGAGCGTGAACTCCTTCATCTCGCCACCCTCAACGACCTTAGTCGCCATAGGCGTCCAGGAGCCCTTCGAGTCGTACGGAGTGAACTTGTTAGTGAAAGTCGTGGAGTCACCCTCACAGATAATTGGATAATAGTCTCCACTCTTCTGCACCTTGCTCCTCGCTTTTACGTTCTCCCACTTCCCAGACGACTCGCGGAATTCGTACTTGGTTACACCGACGTTTTTAATCGTGTAGTTATGGATGTAAAGATCCTTCAGTTGGCTTGAGTTTTCTTTACTCGGAACAGACATGAGCAAGGTCTTGGTATCTTCGGCCGTCACCACAATCTTATACACGCTGGAGTCGTACGTGATGCCAGAATCACCACCGGGGTCTTCGACCAAGTAGTATGTGATTTCGTTACCCGCGCCACTCGATGCGAATTGTTCACCAAGGTCAAACGTAATGCTGCCTTCTGCATCATTTGCTGCTGTTCCAACCTCGGTGCAAACGTCGCGATTGAATGTCGTGCCAGCTGTCGTGCCAGCCAAAGGGTCGTCTGAATCCTTGCGATACACCGTAAAGGAGAACTCCCCATCATTGAGCTTGCGGCCTTCCAGCTTCTTGGTCGCCTTGAGCTTGAGGCTCGGATAGACATACGTGTCCTCAGGCGCGCCCATGTACAGGTCGCCGTTCGACATGATGCCGCCGCCATGGTTCCAGGAATAATTGCCCGTGATAAACGTCGCGCCCGCCTCTAGCGCAGCCTTTCGCGCATTGATCGCCTCGGGGTCTTGAGCCTTAACATCCGAACTCAGGCCGATGCTTTTATATACCTGCACGCCACCGTTAGCGGGGATAGTAATGGCTTTCTGGAGCTCTAAGCTTCCCCGATACTTAGCATCGCCGCCGCCAAGCATTTTGCCAATCACCGCCGCGATCGGAGTCGTATGACCCTCCGCCGCAAGGAAGAAGTCCGCGTGGCCGTTTTCGCGAAACACTTCGGCATTGTAGGCGTCGGAGTCCTGGTCCTTACCGTGACCACCGCCGGAAAGATGGGGGGTGCCGTTATTGCCTGTATTACTCACGGATTCGTAGTCGTTCGCGTTTTGCTCATTTCCGGCAGAAGTATTACCGAAAATCGCCGTGCCGTCGGTGCCTGTCACCAAAGTCTTACCCGTCGGGCAAACCGCAACGCCGCCACCGTAGCCACCGGCCTCATTGCTGCTTATATAGGAGTTATAGACAAATAGCCTACCAGCATTAGACGCGACCTTAGAATCGCCCTGGACGAAGATGCCGCCTCCACCCCAGTCAAAGCGAGACATGCAGTGGTTATTAGTGATATAGACTGGATTTGAATTTGACGTTCCTTTTATCATCGCGTCAACCATCTGGCCCACGCGAATGCCGGCACCCTCAGAGCGAAAACTCACGTTAGAGGCAATAGTTCCCCCCGTAATGTTGAGCCATGCCATTGTCTTGCGCGAGCTCGCCCCTTGGTGTTCGATGTCGGTCACATAGACGCCGCCGCCGGCTTCCTCAGAATAGTTGCCCGTGATCTGGCCGCCCGAAATGGTGACATGAGTACCGTTTTTAGCGGCAAGTCCAGCACCGCCATGATCGCCATTACCATCGTTACCACAGTAATTGGCATATTTATTGTTAGTAATGTAGCCACCAGAAACAGTAACGCTGCCGCCTTCGGCCATGATGCCGCCGCCGAAACCAACACCAGTAGCAAGCGTGCTGTTGCCGGAGATTACGCCATTAGTTATGTTGACCGTGGAGTCTTTAGCATACACACCACCGCCACTAGGAGCACTGTTGCCGGCAATTACGCCACCGGAAACCTCGAGGGTCGAATTACCGTGTATTTCAATTCCGCCGCCCGCACCCGAGCCAGAAGCTCCACACACATAGCCGCCGCGCATGTTGACGGTAGAGCCGTTCTCGGCATAGACCAAGCTGCTAACGCTGCCGCCTTGTTTTTGCGTGATCACGCCGCTCACAAGGTTAAACGTGCCGCCCTTGCCGTTGTTGTTATATAGATTGATGAGCTTTAGATTTGCGTTGCCGCCGCACGCCACGATGGCGCCTTTAATCTCAACGTCATGTTTGACAAGTGTCTCGGTTGTGCCTGTTCCGCTCGGGGACGATTCGGTCACGTAGTAGGTAAGATTAGATGGAATGTTATCGTTATCGTAAGTCAGTTCGGCATTCTTGCCATACTTGGCGGCATTCTTGTCATAATTATCGGCATTCAGGCTCTGCCCCTGATCAGCTAGCTGCTGGCCCTCGCTGACCGTCTCACCCACCTGTGCAGAATCCCTAATTGTAAGTGACGCACCACCGGCAACATTGAATAACGGCTTGTCGGCGCTCGAGTGCTTAATCTTATGACCACTTAGGTCAAGGGTGATATTGCTGCCGCCTTTGTTAAGTGTGATTTCACCAGGAAAGTCAATATCAGCCGCAAGCGTAAAGCTGGCGGTTTGATTTTCCTCAACGCCTAGAAGCTTTCCCTGCAAGTCACCGGCATTCTTGATGTCCGTGGCTGTCTCTTCGCTCGCCACAGCCTCCTCGGCTGACGAACCAGCGCCATCGTCGATCGCTTCATTTTCTTCTGCCTGCGACTCGTCCTTGGGCTGCTCCTCCTGCTGGATTTCGTCGTCGCCCGCAGCATCGTCACTATTCTGGTTTTCGGTATCCCCGTTGTTGGTGTTGCCTACATCAGTAGACTCACTTGAGGAACCCCCCCCCATCACAGTTTCCTCGGTAGAAACCGTCTGGGCATCGTTGGCAATGGCCTGCGAGATCGGAGGCATGACGAGCGACAGTACCAGGCTCAAAACGGAGGCTCCGCACAAAACGCCTGCCAGCACACGGCGCGTCGCTTTATTACTCTGCTTAGATTTATCCGAATTCGCTTTCATCGATGTCTCCTCCCCAAGAGACCGCGATCTTGCTCTTTCACCATCAAACTTGGGCGCGCAACCTATAATTGCTCGCGCTCGATATGCATATTATTACTCTTTGTTTAAACAACGCAAGCCTAACAATGTCAGTTTTGCTTTACGTTGCCTTAACTTCTTGACAATTATTCAAACTATGCATTGTTTTTCGAGGGTTAAATTTCGGAAAGACGCTGGTAAACTCGTTAGCAAATCTAGATAAATGACACTTTATCATTGTTTGTACAACATTTTGTTTTAACCCGCTCAATCTGTGAACGGTCAAAATTGCGCCGTGAATGGCAGTATATCTACCTGCAAATATTAGTTTTGAGCTAATTGGTCAATTACTACACAACCAGTGTGTGCCGACATGTTCATACATCGACACTTGAATGACATCGCATGTTACCGGCTGCAAATCTCCTCGCTACAAAAAAGCGTTCCAACAATCGACTGTTGGAACGCTTGGAAAACCACCACAAAGGCGCTCTGCCCTCTTTGTGGCTGCCCCCAGGCGCTACAGAAGATGTTCCTCGATAAAGACCGCAATGCCGTCATTGTCGTTGCTGGCGGTTACAAAATCGGCGGCGGCGCGGGTGGCGGCGCTGCCGTTTGCCATGGCAACGCCCACGCCGGCGTCGGCCACCATGCAGGTGTCGTTATCGGCATCGCCAAACACGCAGATGTTCTGGAGCTCCATGTCGTTGAGCTCCGCCACGCGCACAAGGCCGCGAGTCTTGGACACGCGCGGATCCATGAATTCGTAGAGCCGCTGCGTGGTTTGCAGAGCTGCCGCCTTAACAGTGTCATCGGCAAACGTCGACGCCCGCTCAATCACCCGCGGCATTACCTCGGGTGCCATGGTAAACATCACCTTGGGCTGCGGCCCGCGCAAGAACTCGGCAAAATCGACCACCTGGTAGGGCACGCCGTCGACGCGCGACAGGTGCTCGACGCACGCATTGCTCTCGGGCACGTAGAACACGCCGTCTCGGGGGCAGACGGGCGTTGCCGGAAGGTCCGCCATGTGCTTGCAGATGCGCGCGATGGTCTCGCCCGGCAGCGGATAGCTCAGCTCGTTGATGTCGTGCGCACGGTCGATGACCTCGGCGCCACCGCAACCCACGAGCACGTCCACCAGGCCTTCGATGCCCCAGAGCTCGTACATGGCCTCGGTCGCGTGGGCGTCGCGCCCGGTGCACAGGCCAAAGAGCACACCGCGCTCGCGCAGGGCGCGGATCGCCGCCACGGTGCGCGGGGACACCGTGTGCTGGCTCGTGAGCAGTGTGCCGTCGATATCGCAGAACACGGCTTTGATGTGGCTGAAGGTAGTGTCCATGGGGGCCTTTCTGGGTTGTGCGGCGGTGTGGGGTATATTCGCAAACGGCGTACATGGTATACCAAGGCGCAGGCGCGGCCCGTTAAAGCAAAAACCACCACAAAGGTGCCTGGCTCCTTTGTGGTGGAAATGACGTTTGCGGGCCAAACCATCACAACATTCGATGTTTTTCGGCAAAATCGCGATTTTCATCGAATGTTGTGATGGTTTTACTGCCTTGCGGCACGATCAAAATGCCTGCGACCAAACAGCAGCAACGCCGCAGGGACCGCCGTCACGACCATGCCTGCCCCCACGAGTGTCCGTTGTACGCCAAATGTTGCCGCCAGCCACGGGGCAATCGCCAGAGGGGCCACACCAGCGAACATATTGCCAAAGCCCATGACCGAATTGACGCGACCAAGCTGCTCGAGCGGAGCCGTCGTCTGCACAATGGTGTTGTGGAGCGGGTTGACGACACCCCAAGCTATGCCCAGTGCAATCTGGCCGACAAGGGCCACGCCCACGTACGGTGTCCCCACATAGAGCAGACTTCCCAGGCCCACGGACATAAGCGCCACGAGCAGCGTTTTAAGGTTGACCAGGTGCGGCGGCAAGCGGAGCGCGAGCACGGCACCCAGCACCGCGCCGACACCGCAGGCAGACGAGAGCCAGCCCATCCACTCAACGCCAACGTGCAGAACATCGCGATAGAAAAACGACTCGAGCGGATCGAAGGCACCGTAGCCAAAGTTCGAGAGGAAGATGATGCAAAACAGCAGGGCGAGAACGCTGTTGGTGAAGACTGTCTTGATGCTGGCTGCGAAGGTGGCACGGGAGGATGCGCTGGGGTTGGAGCTTTGTCCCGCACGCTCCCCTTCCTCTGCCGAATCGGCATCCGCATGCCCGGCGACATGGCTGGTCTGCGGCCTAAAGCCCCAACCGGCGACGAGCGCCAGCACGGTAAAGAGCATCATGAGCACAAACACCGCGCGCGACGACGCAGCCGCCGCGACAAAGCCGCCCAGCGTGGGGCCAACGATGATACTCACGTTTGAAAACATGGCGATGGCGGAGTTGATGTCTTTGAGCTCGACAGGATCGTCGGTGAGGTAGGCCGGATAGGACGTGGCGATGGGCTGGGCGAATCCCATCACAAAGCCCAGAAACACCGCGCCGAGCAGGACGATGCCGGTCGCGCTACCAAAAGCGATGATCGCCGTGCCAGTTGCGAGTGTGCCGACGATGCTCAGCAAGAAATGGCGGCGCGGACCCCATGCGTCGAGCGCCGCTCCACCCGCAAAGGATCCCAGGATCACGAAAACGTTCATGAACAGGACGGCCAGCGATGTCGCGACGACCGAAGCGTCGTCCGCATAGGTGAGCGTTCCGATGACGCCGATAAAATAACTGGTCTGAAACCCGGTGTAGACGAGAAAGCGCATCGCCACCAGGCGCTTGGCCTGCACGGACAGCGATGATTGAGGCTTTGAAAAAAGAGAGGCGAGCATGGAGACTCCTTGTTTCATACGAATACGGGCGGTGGGCATTCGCCACCGTCTATCAAATCAATCAGTCCGCATGAAACATTAAGGACGCATCAGGACCCTTCTCTCCTTTTTTCGCCCGTCATGAACTACTTGGTAGATTGTAAGGCATGTCCCACACATCTACCAAAGCAAAAACCACCACAAAGGTGCCTGGCCCCTTTGTGGCGGTTGCGGCGTTTACGCTGGTTGAGACTTGGCTAGGCCAGGTCGGCGCCGTTGGACTCGATGACCTTCTTGTACCAGAAGAAGCTGTCCTTGCGGCTGCGGGCGAGCGTGCCGTTGCCGTCGTTGTCCTTGTCGACGTAGATAAAGCCGTAGCGCTTCTTCATCTCACCGGTCGAGGCGCTCACCAAATCGATGCAGCCCCACATGGTGTAGCCCATCAGGTCCACGCCGTCCTCGATGGCAATCTCCATCTGCTTGATATGCTCACGCAGGTAATCGATGCGGTAGCCGTCGTGGATCGAACCGTCCGCCTCGACCTCGTCCACGGCGCCCAGGCCGTTCTCGACGATCATCAGCGGCACCTGGTAGCGGTCGTAGACCTCCTCCAGGTAGTAGCGCAGGCCCTCGGGATCAATCGCCCAACCCCAATCGCTCTTCTTAAGATACTCGTTGCCGGCACCACCAAAGATGTTGCCTTGCTCCAGCAGCACCGGGTCGGCCGTGGCCGTGGCGCTCATGTAGTAGCTAAAGCTGTAGAAGTCGACCTTGCCGGCGGCCAGCGTGGCGGCGTCCTCGGGCGAGACCTCCACGTGCACGCCTTCGCGGCGCCACACGCTGGGCGCCCACGAGGGATACGCACCGCGCACCTGCACGTCGCCGCAGTAGAAGTTCATCTCGCGCTGTTGCTTTTGCGCCGCCAGGACGTCGGCCGGATTGCACGTGTGCGGGTAGCAGGCGTTGCCGGCGATCATGCAGCCGATCTTGTTCTGGGGATCGATCTGATGGCCCATGGTGACACACTTGGCGCTCGCCAGGAACTGGTGGTGCAGGGCATCGAAGCGCGCCTGTGGATCGTCCCAGTCGCAGTTGCCAAAGGCCATGGGCGTGTCAGTTGCCTCGGGCACCATGCCGCCGCCCATCACGCCGCCAAAACCGCCCATGAGCAGGCAATTGATCTCGTTAAAGGTGAGCCAGTAGCGCACCAGCCCCTTGTACTCGGTCATGACGGTGCGGGCGTAGTTGAGATAGAAATCGATGAGCTTGGGGTTCTTCCAGCCGCCGTAGTTTTTGGACAGGCCATAGGGCAGCTCATAGTGGCTGAGGGTGACCATGGGCTCGATGCCCTGCTCCTGACAGGCCTGGAACACGCGGCGGTAGAACTCGATGCCGGCCTGGTTGGGCTCGGCCTCGTCGCCGTTGGGGAAGATACGGCTCCAGTTGATGGACATGCGGTAGCACTTAAAGCCCATCTCGCCAAAAAGCTTGATGTCGTCGAGGTAGTGATGGTACATATAGATCGGAAGAGCACACGTCTGAACTCCAGTCACTAGCTTATCTCGTATG
>OOCL01000978.1_pt1 | contig 18577 bp, 9 predicted proteins | sample 1671211 | NCBI WGS metagenome assembly OOCL01 (sample SAMN06348133, study PRJEB24527) | human gut metagenome | biome: human gut; feature: ankylosing spondylitis patient; material: feces | host: Homo sapiens | place: China | collected 2015-10 | reverse complement strand
TTATCTACAGTTAAAACAGGCATTGGAAAATAAAAATTATGAAGATGCTTTCCGCGGTGCACACACACTGAAAGGGGTTTGCCAGAATCTTTCTTTTGACCATCTGTATGAGGTTAGTAACGAGTTAACAGAACTTTTGAGAGATAGGACCGGAGAGCAGCCGGGGATACCAGAGGCAATGGAAAATACCGTCAGAGAAATGATGAGTGAGAAGATAGCACAGCTGATTACAGAGATGAATCGGTTAACTGGTACTAATCAAGAAGGAGAGGATTAATAATCCTCTCCTTCTTCAATATTATATGATTTTTTCGGAAAATTTTTTACAGTGTTGTCGATCAATGCATCTCCCATACGACTTGGATCGAATGGAATGGCAATAATTGATGTAATCTGTTCACCCTCGCACCAGTTTCGGGCTTTTTCCTTGGCATGATGAGGATCTGGAGCTGTGATAAAAAGAATCTTCCTGTAGCAGGACAGATTTTGGTAGCTTATTGTTTCTACAATCAGTATCCATGTCTTCTTTTTAGCGCTGGATAATTCTATGCCAAATTGCACACTATAACATATAGAACAGGAGGAATGCTTATGACATTGGAACAGGTTGTACTGACAATGATTAATGACAAATTGCTTGATAATGGACAGATTTCCGAAAAACTGCATAGCAGTATCCAGAAAGACATTATAACCTTGAATACATTCAATACAGTAGTTGCGAAGAATGGAGAACAGATGGACAGTTCAGGTGAATATTGCCAGAGAATCAGTTGATTGGAAAGGAATAACATGGATATTTATGCAACCCGTGAGGAACTGAAATCCCGGCAAAAAAATATATTTGATTTGAAACTGAATGTGGCGTATTATGCCCGAGTCAGTACAGATAAGGATGAACAGAAAACCTCTATTGAGCATCAGTGGACTTTTTTTGAACAACTGATTTCAGATGTAAAGAATTGGACGCTTGTAGATGGTTATATAGATGAAGGAATTTCAGGTATTACAGTAACCCACAGAGAGGAATTCCAGAGAATGCTCCAGGATGCAAAAGCCGGGAAAATTGATCTTATCATAACTAAAGAGATCACCCGTTTTGCCCGAAACGTATTAGATAGTATACGATATACAAGAGAACTTCTGGACTGTGGAACTGCTGTCTGGTTCCGGAATGATAATATCAATACATTAGATGAGGATTCGGAACTCAGGCTGTCAATCATGTCTGGTATTGCACAGGAAGAAAGCAGAAAACTTTCAAGTCGTGTGCGTTTTGGTCATGCAAGATCCATACAGAATGGTGTGGTTCTTGGTAATTCACATATATATGGATGGGACAAGCGAAACGGAAAATTGTTTTTGAATCCTGAAGAGGCAAAAATGGTACAGCTTATTTTTGAAAAATATGCCTTGGGAAACTGGTCTACCCATTCACTGGAACAATTTTTATGGGAATGTGGATACAGAAATTATAAAGGGGGAAAGATAGATAGCCATGTGATTGCAAATATCATCCGAAACCCTAAATATAAGGGTTACTATGTGGGCGGAAAAGTAAAAATAGTTGATCTCTTTACTAAGAAACAGAAATTCCTGCCTGAAGATGAATGGGTGATGTATAAAGACGATGGTACCCATGTCCCTGCAATTGTGGATGAAAAACTGTGGGAAGATGCAAACAGGATTCTTGAAGAAAGAAGTAAAAATATCAAATCGAAAAAAACTTCTTATAAGCAGGACAATCTTTTTACCGGCCTTGTACATTGTGCGGAAGATGGAGCTGCATATTGGTTGAAAGTCAGAACTGTCCGCGGAAAAGCTGCAAAGACCTGGGTATGCAGTCATCGCATAAAACAGGGCGCAGTTTCCTGCAGATCAAAACCGGTAAAAGAAGAAATCCTGCTGGAGATGATATCGGATGTTTATAACAATCTGGCTCAAAGCAATAAAAGTATATTGCATAAGTATCTGGAACTTTATGAGAAAGAGATTAACAAAACAGAAGGAACTGAAGAAAAAATTGACAACATACAGCATGAAATAACAGTACTGGAACAGAAGAGAGATAAGCTGCTGGATTACAATATGGGCGGCTACATTTCTGATGCGGAATTTTTAAGCAGAAACAAGACTTTTACACAGCAGATTACAGAGAAAAAAGCGGATCTGGAGCAATTGAAAAGCATGAAACCTCTTTCAAAAACAGAATTGACAGATCAGATGGACAGGATATTAGACTATGCAAAGGAATATTCCTGCGTAAAACCCAAAGATATCACCAGGGCCATGATTGAAAACACAATCAATAATATAGAAATAACTCCGGTTAATGAAAAGAAAGCAGAAGTGATGATCGTATTTAAAAGTGGAAGTCTGCACAGCCCTGAATCTGTTATTCCGGCACTGGGACAGGAAAAAACTTATACTACGGAGACAGGGTATGAATATGTTGTACATTCAGGAATTTCTATGTAGATATTGCATTCACATATGGAATTCTTTTGCGAAGGTTACGAAAAGTAAGAAGTAGTGAATATTTCAGTTTGAAACAATATATAAAACAGGTGTAAGACATGGCAAATACAAAAAAAAGATGGACAGCCGACGAAATCGAAATATTAAAAAGATACTATCCCGCAGAAGGAGATCAGGTCTGTGAAAGATTATCTGGAAGAACTGCAAAAAGCTGCAGGATCCAGGCATCAAAAATGGAAATATCCAAAAACATTTCCTCTTCAGCAACTGTACAGAATGATGTTAAATATGTCAGATTATGGACAGAGGCAGAGGATAAAATACTCAGAGAGTATTATGCTGCGGAGGGCAGTAAGGTACGTTATCGCTTAAATCAGAGATCAGCAGAATCCTGCAGAGGAAGAGCTGCTGCATTAGGACTTACTTATTCCGGGGCAAACAGAAAATGGAGCAGCAACGAAGATGAAATTCTGAGAAACTATTATTCAACAGAAGGTGCTGAAGTTCAGAAAAGACTGGAGGGAAGATCCAAAGAGGCATGTAATAAAAGAGCTGCCAAATTAGGTCTTTGCATACAGGGAAGAAAAGAATGGACTGCAGAAGAAGATGAAATTATAAGAACATATTACAAAGCGGAAGGCAGGAAGGCAGCAGAACGATTGGAAGGGAGAACTCTGACTGCCTGTCAGTCCAGAGCTAAGTACTTAAATGTCAGATCAGACAATAACAGACTTCCATGGACACAGGAAGAGGATGCGATCATTACCCGATATTATGAAGAAAAAGGTGCCGGGTATGTGCATACTCTCATTCCTGAAAGATCTCTTCAGGCATGCAAATATAGAGCGATGATTCTGGGATTAAGCAGGAAAAACAATGACCCATGGACAAAAGCCGAAGAGAAGATACTGAAGAAATACTACCCGGTTGAGGGCAGCAATGTTTATAAACGTCTGAATAACCGTACCAGAAATGCTTGCATCAGCAAGGCGGCCCAATTACATCTGCAATATGGACTTCCTATGTATAAAGGACCTGTATTGGATGAATGGATCATACTGGCAGTGAAACAGGGAATCACAAAAGTAAGACAATCTATGACATACAGTGAGATAACCTTTAAACCCGGAAAACTCCCTGAACTGCATCTGAGACTGGAATGTGATGAAACCGGAAAATTCAGGGTTTATGAGAAGTCTGTTCTTTTGGATGAAAAAGAATATGACAGGCAACGGGTTGAGAATCTCACGGATACAATGGGGCTTCAGATAGAAGGAAACAAAATTACTTTAAACAGCAGCGAAAAAGAGATAGAAGATGATATTTTCAGACTGATAGCAGGATGTTACCTGATTTATTACCTGCATTATTTTATGGAATTGCCATAATTGCTCTATTCTGTCTTATCTTGCTGTGAAATGATAAAAATTTGTCAACAGGATACTGCTTGATTTATGAGATACTTTCTCAACAGATGCAGAATAATTCTCTTGCATTTTCACGCAGGTTAGAATATACTAACCAACAGAGTTAACCAAAGCAAACTATTGCGTGATTTGATCATTTAAATTTCCACTGCAGAAATGGGGTGAATCGGATGATTTTATCCGCTTCATCTGAAATGAGATGATACACAGATAGCTTCAAGTCAGGGTCGAAACATCTTTGGCCCCTGATATCATATTACAGGAGGATAAAGAAACAGATGAAGAAAAGAATGGCAATTCTGATGTCTATGGCAATTGCGGCAAATATGATTGCTTCTGTACCGGTATGTGCAACAGACATATTTACAGATTCAATGACTACGGATTCAGCGATCACACAGGAGGCAGATGATGATTCCTTTAGTGATGGATCGGGAACACCGGATTTTGCGGATGAGCAGGAGAATGTACAGGTGGCTCAGGATGAGGGTACACAAAGTGTGAAAGAACCGCCGGAGGTGATAGCAGAATATGAAAGTGGTTCTTTTGCGAATGTTTGTAAACTAAAAACTTCTCTTAACTCAAGGTATGTTGAGCAAATTACAGGAATATCTATTAATGGAACAGAGTGGAATGAAGTAACTTATTCGTGGAATCTTACAGGAACAACATATATTAAAAAAGACTCAGACGGTTATGTTGGACTATCTCCAGATAGACTTGAAGTGGGTAATGAGATTGTAATCACCAGTACCGGATACAAGGATCTTACTTTAAAGGTAACAGGAACCGGAAAACACTGGAACGTTGAAAAAGTAACTTCACAGTCTGAACCTGAACAGACCAAAGATGCGCCAACATTTGCGGGAGATCAAGTGGAAATTTCAGGTACAGACTACAAGATCATTAAACCAGCTGATGAAAATAATGTTTCTGATTATATCAGTAAAATCAAAGAAATATCTGTAGATGGGACAGTATGGGATAAAACAGATTATGCAATAGCATTATATGGCAGAAAAGCATATTGTCCAGACAGCAGTAATAATCGTGTTGTATTTGATTCAACTGTACTTCACACTGGAAATGTCATTACAATAAAAAGTGATGGATATAAAGAACTTTATCTTAAGGTAAATGCAGAGGGAAATGCCTTCACAGTTGTTGCAACTGATTCCGATAAAACTAATATTAACGGTGCATCCAACGGAGTGAACACTCTTCATGTCAGATTAAAAGGATACTTCGAAAGCGCTGTTACAGGGCAGAAGAAATACGATGCAGTTTCAGGTGCATCCACTTCTGTTTCATCCAACAAAAACAGTAATGTAGTTGTGGAAGCGGCAGATCTTCCGGATGGGAAGGAACCTGTTGAAGATGACTGGAAGGAGTTAACAAAAACAAGTGTAAAAATTGACACAAAGAATACAAAGGTAAACATTGACAGTAAAAGTGGAATGGCAGGGATGTATTCCACATATGACAGTTCTCTGTCTCTCAGCGGAACTCCTGCTGAAATAGGTACATATCCTGTCAGCGTTACATTGACCGATGAGTCAGGGCGTACAGTAACAAGTAATGAGCTTACTTTCAAGGTTTACAGTACTAATGAAAAACTGGCAGATCATCTGAAGCTTGCCAATGCAACCGAGACTGCAGACGGAAAATATATGTATGATATGGATCCATGGTTAATTCCTGATTTTAATGATACAGATGATATTGTAATAGTCCCGGCACAGATTAAAGCCTGGTATGGCTCTCATACCAGCGGTACGTATGGAGAACTGGGATATGCTGTTTCAGAGGGAGAAGCGACAACTCAGACATTGCTCATACCGGATGGATGTAACCTTACAATGGTCAATATGAAGGTTCTCAGCAGTGTGAAGATAAAAGTAGAAAAGGGCGGAACATTGAATCTGAGAGATTCTTCCATATATGGACAGATTGAAGTAGAAAATGGTGGAACAATATCTGTCAACCACGATGATTATAGCGGAAAATTCCTGACAGGTACTTCCATTAATGGACAGCTGATTCTGAATGATGGAGCGACCATAAAGAATTCTATGATCTACTCCAACACTAATTTCCTTACTGATGGAACACAGGCACGTCACAATACATCACCTGTTGTTGTGACAAATGGAAATGTAAAGGTAGAAGGAAAAGTATATATCAAAGGTGATGAAGCTGCCACAGGAACAGATCCTGCCACAGGAAAAAGCTACAGCGGACAGCCGGCCCTGAAAGTCAGCAGCGGGACACTTACTATTGGCGAGGGCAGCCAGCTTGCAGCATACGGTGGAGGAAACATAGCAACTACTTCAGTTGGCGGTGCAGCGGTGATTCTTGACAACGGAAAGATTTCCGGAGCAGGAACGTTGATTGCTGTTGCAGGACGAGGAGATGGTGATAACGGTGGTAATGCAGTTGAGGGCACCGGAAATGTAGAAACAGCAAAAGCATATCTGGAAGGAGGTTCTACTTATTCATTTATGAACAAAAACGCAGAACCAGGTAAAGCGTATACTGAATCTGTCACTATATCTCCTTCTACAAAAGGAACAGCGGTAAATGGTAAAAAAATAACTTCCAACAGTGAATCTGCTCCGGATACATATTGGAGTGACATTACAGAAACACCGGATAATAAAATTCAGAACTGTACCATATCAGACACTACAATCATACAGACCGTAAACCCATCACCATCGGTAAGTCCGTCACCGTCAGTAAAACCATCACCGTCGGTAAATCCATCACCATCGGTAAATCCATCACCGTCGGTAAATCCGTCACCATCAGTGAATCCAACAGTAACGCCGGTACCAACTGTTACTCCGATACCGGATGCTTACCCGGAGGGAACTGAGGAAGATAGAAATGGAAACCTTGTTACACCGGAAGGAATCGTGATCAGTTCAGATGGAACTGTAACACTTCCGGATGGCACGAAGCTGACACCTGATGCAGATGGTAAAAAGCCAACTGTAAATAAAGATGAAACTGTAACAGATACAAAAGGAAATATCTACAGTACAGACGGAAGTATCACAGATTCAGACGGAAATTATACCAGACCTGCAAAAGCAGTTATAAAGAATGTATCTGTTTCTAAAAACTCTGTAAAAATGGTGCTGAATGAAGAGTGTAAGGGTGCTCTTAACTATGATTATGTAATCGGTACCTCTGAGGATATGCTTAAAACAAGACAGTATACAAAGGTCCTGAAAAATCAGGAAGAACTGAAGTCTGCATTTGCATATATGGATAAGGGAACCTGGTATGTAGCATGCCACGCATGGCTTAAGGGTGAAGATGGCAAAAAAGTATTTGGACAGTGGTCTGAGATCCATAAAGTAGATGTGAGTGCCATTACGCCACAGACACCTGTAATCAGTAAAGTAACTGTGAAAGGTTCCACAGTGACAGTAAAATATACGAAGAGCAAAAACGCTCAGGGCTATGATGTAGTTCTCAGTGATACCCTTACCAAAACTAACGGACAGAAATGCCCTGCTGTTTCCGGAGAAAATTATTATGTAAAAAAGATAAAAGGAAATACGGTAACTGTTACATTTAAGAACGTTAAATCAGGCATTTATTATATTGGTTTACATGCATGGAACCGTACTTCTGAGGATAATTCAAAAACATTCAGCGAATGGTCAAATGTCAGAAAAGTTAAAATGAAATAAAAAATTGTGAATAATGGTTGAATAAATCAGAGGGGATACCGGCAATGCACATTATACATTGCAGTATCCCCTCTGATTTGTCAGGAATGTTGCAGAGATTTCGCTTTTAAGAAAAAAGATACCAGTTTTACTAGCAGTTTATGTGGAAAACCGGAAAGAACCCTACGGAATAAAAAGTGTGTAACCGTTACTGTTCAGGGGTTAGCTGGACAGTAACTTTCCATGTTTATAGATTCGATTTTATCGGCGGTATGAAAGATGGTATGTTGGAAATGGCGAATGGGCATTTTTTCCGTGGGATTAGAAAAATAAACAGCAGGTCCTCACCCACTGCTTATTGCTTTTCGTAACCTCCACAGGGGAGTTACTTGATTCGGTTAAAATATATGTAAATTTTCCACCAAAATATTATTGACGTAAGAAAAGCCACATGGTATTTTATTTTTGGAAAAACTGAAAATTATTTTAAAGGCAAACCTGTTGAAAGGCAGGGGCGCAAAGCCAGAAGGGACTAAAGTCAGAAAGCTTGACCATGTCAGCCGGTTGCCACTGTTTCCATATCATCATAATATATGGAAAAGATGTTTGAACAGAAGAGATTCCGATACCTTTTATACTATATAGATGTGTGATTTTAAAGAAATATAGTAGGGACACTGGCAGATTTTGGCAAGTGTCCTTTTTGTATGCAAAAATGGGTAACAAAACTAGTGTACCAACAAGTTGATTTCTAGAACAATCTTGCGTCTAAATTTCTTATTTCCGCGTTGTCGTCGGTCGCCGTAGCCACCGCTACGCCTCCTTCCTCCGCCTTGAAATAAAAAAATTTATCCTGCAAGATTGTTTCAAGAATCAACTTGTCGGCACACTAGTACAGCGAATATTAATATAGCAGAAACTTAATTTTCGCTGTACTGGTAAGCGTGAAATAAGTCAGAGGAAGATGAAAAACACAGGAACATAACAGAAAGGAAATCACGTGGAGAACAAGAAAGTAATTCAGGTGAAGGATCTCACCAAAATGTATAAATTATATGATAAGCCTTCGGACAGACTGAAAGAAGCGCTGGGGCTTACCAGAAAGAAACTTTATAAAGAGCATTATGCACTTCATGATGTAAATTTTGATATTTATGAAGGAGAATGCGTGGGAATTATCGGAACCAACGGTTCCGGTAAATCCACGATCTTAAAGATCATCACCGGTGTCCTGACTCCCACAGCAGGGGAAGTAAAGGTAGACGGACGAATTTCCGCGCTGCTGGAACTGGGAGCCGGATTTAACATGGAATATTCAGGTCTTGAGAATGTATACCTGAATGGAACCATGATCGGTTTTTCAAAAGAAGAGATTGATGCCAGACTGAATGATATTCTGGAATTTGCGGACATTGGAGACTTTATCCACCAGCCTGTAAAGACTTATTCCAGCGGTATGTTCGTGCGTCTGGCTTTTGCTGTTGCGATCAATATTGATCCGGAGATCCTGGTGGTAGATGAGGCGTTGTCTGTGGGCGACGTGTTCTTTCAGGCAAAATGTTATCACAAGTTTGAGGAATTTAAGAAACAGGGAAAGACGATCCTGTTTGTAAGTCATGATCTTGGAAGCGTTTCCAAGTATTGTGACAGAGTTATTCTTTTGAACAAAGGGGTAAAGATGGATGAAGGTTCACCAAAGCAGATGGTTGACCTGTACAAACAGCTTCTGGTAGGACAGAATCCTGTAAAACAGAATGAATCTGACAGTACAGAGCAGATTGTGGCAGAGGACAGTGAAGGACTGGGAGATTTTCAGGTAAATCCCAATATGCTGGAATATGGAAGTCGTATTGCTGAGATCACAGATTTCAGAGTCATTGATGATAAAGGAAGATGTTCCAATACTGTTGAAAAGGGAAGCTGCTTCAAAATTCGTATGAAAGTCCGGTTTAATGAAGAGATTCAGGAGCCGATCATGGCATACACATTTAAAAATATTCAGGGTACGGAAATCACAGGTACCAATACCATGTATGAAAATGCAAAGATAGAACACTCCGGAAAAGGGGATATATGTACTGTAACATTTACACAGAACATGAACCTTCAGGGCGGTGAGTATCTCCTGTCATTTGGATGTACAGGGTATAAAAACGGAGATTTTACGGTATTCCACAGACTTTATGACGCATGTAACATAACAGTTATTTCCAGTAAAAATACAGTTGGATTCTATGATATGGATTCAAAGGTGGAAGTACGGTGTGAAGAACAGGTCTGAGAAAGTTATGATGACAAATATCAGTGCGAAAAAATAATCAGCGCGAGGACTATATATGGAAGAAAAAATCGGGAAAGTAATTCTGGATACTACGTGCTATCCGGGAAAAGATCTATACAGTGATGGTGCGATAGAGGATGAAATGCTTGCAATTTCCAGAGATTTTGCACCGGAAGAATTTAACAGAGTGATCAGTGAGAGAAAGAGCTGGCCAATTCTTTATCATTTTTCTCATATCAGGGAGAATATTCTGAGCTGGATTCCCTTTACAGGAGAAGAGAAGGTTCTGGAGATTGGTTCCGGATGTGGTGCTGTGACAGGAGCTCTCTGTGAAAGGGTGAAGGAAGTTACCTGCATCGAGCTTTCTATGAAAAGAAGTAAGATCAATGCATACAGACATCAGGATCAGGATAATCTTAAGATCCTTGTGGGAAACTTTCAGGAGATCGAGAAAAACCTTACTGAGAAATACGACTATATTACTTTGATCGGTGTATTTGAGTATGGAGAATCCTATATCCGGAGTGAGAATCCCTATGTGGACTTTCTCAGGATCATATCAAAGCATCTGAAGCCGGATGGAAAGATCATTCTGGCCATTGAGAACAGACTGGGACTGAAATACTGGGCCGGATGTACAGAGGACCATTTTGGAACTTTATTCGAAGGAATCCAGGGATACCCCAAAACAAAAGGGGTTAAAACTTTTTCAAGAAAAGAATTTAATGGAATTTTGGAGGAAGCAGGAAACTTAAAAGCCGACTGGTATTATCCATATCCGGATTACAAATTTCCAATGACTATTCATTCAGACAGACATCTCCCTGCAAGCGGAGAGCTGCATATGAGGGACTACAATTTTGACAGACTCCGTCTGGATCTGTTTCAGGAATCTCAGGTGTATAATACACTTTTGAGCAATGATCTTTACCCGCAGTTTGCCAATTCCTTTCTTCTTGTGATCGGAAAAGAACAGCCACAGACAGTACCGGTTTATGTGAAGTTTTCCAATGAGAGAGATCAGAAGCTCTCCATTTATACGGAAATCAGTGAAGCAGCAGATGGGCAGCTGACTGTGAAGAAAGTACCGTCGCAGAAGAAAGCGGCAGCTCATGTACGGAATCTGGGAACTATCTGCGAAGAACTGACCGGAATGTATAAAGAAGAGGAAATTGAAGTAAACCGCTGCCGGATCAAAGGTGATTGTGCGCAGCTGGAATATCTGACAGGTATCACCCTGGAAGATAAGCTGGATTATCTTCTGGAAGAAGGCAGAACAGAGGAACTGGAGAAATTATTCTTCTCTTATATACAGAAAGTAAAGAATATTCATGAGAAGAAACCCTTTAAGAAAACACCGGAATTTGTAAGGGTATTTGGAAATGTAAACCTGCGTTCTGATCTGAAATGTACAGAAATATCCAATATTGATTTTGTTCCTGCAAATATTATCCTCTCTGAGAATAAAGTATCTGTGATTGACTATGAGTGGACCTTTACATTTCCTGTACCTTCACAGTTTCTGGTTTACAGGATGATCTTTTATTATCTGGAACTGAATGACAAACGGGGAATACTTAAAGAACGGGATTTCTATGAGAAAGCAGGAATCCTGCCTGAAGATATAGAAGTTTATGTGGAGATGGAACATAATTTTCAGCAGTATATTCTGGGTGAGCATACAGCGATGAGAAATATGTATGCCCAGATCTCTCCGGGCCGGGTGGAAGTAGAAGATTATTACAGAGAAAAGAAACAGGAATCTCTGGAAATGCTTCAAATTTTCTGGGATAACGGAAAGAGCTTTAATGAAGCTGATTCTGTGAGATATCTGTTCAGAAACGGGAAAATTCAGACGGAGTTTGAACTTCCGGAGAATACCACAATGCTTCGCCTTGATCCGGGCGAAATGTCCAAGGGACTTAAGATTGTAAAGCTGACATGGGAAGATGAAAGTCAGGTAAAGTTTCACACAGATGGCTGTGAAGTGTCCTCCGGAGAATTCTATTTCGGCGGTGACGATCCGCAGATCATAGTAGATTCTGTTCCTGAGAACAGAAAGTCCATAAAGATTGAGATGGAGATCCTGGACCGGAAAACCACAGAAAAGAAATTCTGGAAAGTATACGCAGAGCAGAAAAGGGCAATGGAGCAGATGAGTCAGGAGCTTGCGCAGAAGAAAGCTCTGGTCGATCAGGTGGAAGGCAGTAAGGCATGGAAAGTGTATCGTGCCATCAAAAGGGTTTAGTTATGGGAAATATACTTTGGAGTGTAGATAAAAAAATATACAGTGACAAAGAAGATCATACTCTGGCCATTACCGGATGGGCGATAACCAGAGATCAGTCAGAATGTGATTTCATTCTTTATGGCTCGGGGAAGGAACTCTCCGTTCCTGAACCTTCGCGTTGTGAAAGAGCGGATGTTGCCAAAGATTTAAAAGAAACAAAAGATATAAAAGAAGTGGGAAATGTCGGATTCACAGTAAAGATACCGGAAATTATAAAACTTGCAGAAGAACATGAGAAACTGCAGCTTGCGCTGAGAGCAGGAGATGAAAAAGAAATCATCTGGGAAGCCACAGCTGCAGAAGTGAAGGACTTTTGTGAGGAAAGTCTTATTGAATATCATATTGATGAGGAACAGATCACACAGGAGAGTATCCTGACAGTCAGAGGCTGGGTTGTAAACCAGCTGGAGCCGGATGAGATATTTGTACAGGGTACAGATGGGAAGGTTCTGGAATGTACGATCACCAGACAAAGACGTCCGGACGTGGAAGAGGCAAAGGGGATTTCCGAAGAAGAGAAAAGAAATCTGGGATTCAGTATTACTGTCAATCTGGAGAATACAAACGATCAGAATATCTGCATCTGTTTCAGGGGAAAAGATGTACAGAAAATTTATACTGTAAATGTAAAAAAAATAAAACGGGAAAATACCGGACTGTATCAGCAGATGAAACTACTGTCTCTGAAGAACAGGCAGAAGAATCAGGAATATATAAAGAAAAACGGCATTGGAAGATTTATCCGTTATGTGAAAAATTCCCAGCTTAAGGACGGAGATCAGGATTATGAAGACTGGCTGAAAGATCATGTCGCATTCCGAAAGGAATTAAAAAGACAGAGAAATGCTGTTTTTTCTTATTCACCGCTGATCAGTATTGTGATGGTGGTGACGGATACAGATGAACAAAGGTTAAAAAGTGTGATCGATGCTTATACAGAACAGACCTATGGTAACTGGCAGCTGTGTCTTGCAGATGCATGTGAGGGAGAGGAAACAGGAGAGTTTCTGCGGAAAAAATATAAAAAAGAGATCCGCCTTTCCTACAAGAAGGTTACGGAAAACAACGGCATTTCGGGAAATCTTAATGCATCTCTGAAACTTGCAATGGGAGAGTATGTTCTGTTTGCCGGTCAGGAGATCATACCTGAACCTGATGCACTTTTTCAGATGGTCAAAGCGATCACAGAGAAAAAAGCGGATATGATCTATACAGATGAAGATGAGATCAGCGCAGACGGAAAACATTATTCTGAGCCGGAATTCAAGCCGGATTTCAATCTGTTCAGATTAAGGGAAAATAATTATATCGGACAGTTCTGGGCAATCCGGAAGGAAATTCTGGAACAGGCCGGAAAGTTTGATCCGGAATATGATGGTGCACAGGATTATGATATGCTCTTAAGATGCAGTGAGCAGGCAGAGAATATTGTGCATATTCCAAAAATTCTCTGTCATTCCATGAAAGCAGAGAACCTGATCACAGAAGAACAGGAGAAGAAAAACTGGGAAGCAGGCAGAAAGGCACTGGAGGAGCATTACCGCAGGGCGGAGGTTTCTGCAACAGCGGAACTTGCAGACAAGAAGGGATGGTACAGAAGCCATCTGACTATTTCCGGCGAACCGATGATTTCTGTGATCATTCCAAGTAAAGATCACATTAATGATCTGGAACTGTGTATTTCATCCATAGAAGAGAAGACAACATGGAAGAATTACGAGATCATTATTGTTGAGAACAACAGTGTGGAAAAAGAAACCTTTGTATACTATGAGACACTGAAAAACAGATACCCAAATGTAAGGATCCTTACATGGAAAAAAGAATTCAATTATTCTGCGATCAATAATTTTGCAGTAAGAGAGGCACGGGGAGAGTATCTGCTGTTTCTTAACAATGATGTGGAGATCATTACAGAGAACTGGCTTGAAGAAATGCTTCAGCTTTGTCAGCAAAAAGACGTGGGAATGGTCGGTGCGAAACTGTATTATCCGGATGATACCATTCAGCATGCAGGAGTGGTAGTTGGTCTTGGTGGAGTTGCCGCACATGTATTATGTAAACTTCCGCGGGATGCGGAAGGATATATGGGACGTCTGCGCTGTGTGCAGGAGATAAGTGCAGTCACTGCCGCCTGCATGATGGTAAAGACTTCTGTTTTTAAAGCAGTTGGAGGATTTGACGAGGAGCTGAAGGTTGCATTTAATGATATTGACCTCTGTATGAAAGTGAGAAAATATGGAATGAAAATTGTATTCACACCGTATGCAGAACTGTATCATTATGAATCCAAATCCAGAGGAATGGAAGATACACCGGAGAAACAGCTGCGTTTTTCCAGAGAAGTAAACTGTTTCCGGAGAAAATGGGAAAGAGAGCTCCTGAAAGGAGATCCCTATTATAATCCCAATCTGACATTAAATAACACAGACTGTTCTCTGAGAAAACAGGAGAAGAACGGAGATTAACATGCCTAAGGAAATATTTGAAGTAGTAAGAGAAAGATTTCATTTATCAGACAGGACACAGTATATTGTGCAGGGACACTGGCCAAAAGATGCGGTGATGGAGGCATATCTGGATCAGCACAAACTGAAGGTATCTGTGAAAGAAAATGAAAATGTAAGTGCACTGGAACGTTTTAAAGATCCGGATAAAATGCAGGGAACACAGGTTACGGCAACTGTTCAGATACCGGAAAATCTGGAGGGGTATCATAAGCTTGTGATCTATGAGAAGTTTCCGGATAAAAAACATGTCTGGTTTTCCATCACTGCCGGTGAACTGGATAAAAAAAGAGATAAACCGCAGGTGTATTTTGAAGAAGAGAGTGCAGAACAGGGAATTGTACGGATCAGAGGGTGGGCCATTGCACCGGAGCCTGTAACTGTCCGTATCTTTGATGCGGATAAAAAGCCGGTTGCCGCTGAAATCCAGAGAACAGACAGGGTGGATGTCAACCAGCTGTTTGAAGAAGCACAGGATCCGGGAAAGACAGGATTCTTCTCTGAGATCACCAACGTTTCGGGAAAATGCCTGTATGTGGTGTTTTATGCAGGCGAGAAGAAAACTGTACATGTGGTTCCTCTGAGAAAAGCTGATATTCTGGCAAAGAAATTAGACAAATATGTAGAAAAAGGAATCCGTTACTGGAAATCTCAGGGTGCAGCGGCTCTTGTTGAGAAGGTAGTGACAAAGGTTAAAAATGTACGTCAGGGACCGCCATCCTATCAGAAATGGATCAGACATCATCTGCCGGACAGGAACGAACTGGAGAAACAGAAGAAAACATCCTTTGGATACAGACCCAAGATTTCTTTTGTAGTACCGCTGTATAAGACACCGGAGAAATATCTCAGAAGACTGACAGAATCATTTCAGGAACAGACTTATTCAAACTGGGAACTTTGTTTCTCTGACGGAAGCGGCGCACAGTCACCGCTGACGGAATTGTTAAAAGAACTGACAGCGAAGGATAACAGAATTAAATACGTTTCTCATGAGGAGCCACTTCAGATTTCAGAGAATACCAACAGTGCCATTGAAATTGCAACAGGTGATTTCATTGCCTTTGCAGACCATGATGATGAGCTGACGCCGAATGCATTATTTGAATGTGTGAAAGCAATAAATGAGAAACCGCAGACACTGGTGATCTACACAGATGAAGATAAGATGTCTATGGATGGACATAAATTCTTTCAGCCGCATTTTAAACCGGACTATAATCCGGATCTGCTGTGCACGGTCAATTATATCTGCCATCTGTTTGTGGTATCACGAAAAGTAATTGAAAAAGTTGGCGGGCTGCGAAGTGAGTTTGACGGTGCACAGGATTATGATTTTGTGTTACGCTGTGTGGAAGCAGTAAAGGATGAAGAAATCTGTCATATTCCGAAAATCCTGTATCACTGGCGTTGCCATGAGGACTCCACAGCAGAGAATCCCGAGAGCAAGCTTTATGCCTTTGAAGCCGGAAGACGTGCAGTACAGGCTCACTATGAGAGAACAGGAATCCATGCAGAGGTTTTTGAGGGTGAATATCTGGGGCTGTACAGAACGAAGTTTATCAGAGATCATGATCCGCTGATTTCTATTATTATTCCGAATAAAGACCATATTGATGATCTGAAGAGATGTATGGAATCCATTGAACAGAAATCTACGTACAAAAATTATGAGTACATTATTGTAGAGAATAACAGTACAGATTCTGCTACTTTTGAATATTACAAAAAACTGGAGGCAGAGAATCCGAAGGTCCGCATGGTATACTGGGACGGAGTCTTTAACTATTCTGCCATTAATAACTATGGTGCATCTTTTGCAAAGGGTGAGTATCTGCTTCTGCTTAACAATGATACAGAGATCATTAATCCGGACTGTCTGGAAGAACTCCTGGGTTATTGCATGCGTAAAGATGTAGGTGCAGTGGGTGCAAGACTTTATTATGAGGATGATACGATCCAGCATGCAGGTGTTGTGATCGGTTTTGGCGGAATTGCAGGACACTGTTTTGTCCAGCAGAAGAGAGGTACCACCGGATATTGTCACAGAATTATCTGTGCACAGGATTACAGTGCGGTTACAGCTGCCTGCATGATGGTGAAGAAATCTGCATTTGATGCAGTGGGAGGACTTTCAGAGGAACTGGCTGTTGCATTTAATGATATTGATTTCTGCATGAAGCTGAGAAAGGCGGGATATCTGATCGTGTATAATCCATATGCGGAATTATACCATTATGAATCCAAATCCAGAGGTCTTGAGGATACTCCGGAAAAAGTGGCACGATTTAACAAAGAAATTGCCACCTTTGAGAAAAAATGGCCGGAGATCCTGAAGAACGGAGATCCTTATTATAACCCCAATCTCACTCTGAAGAGCCAGGACTTTTCTCTGAAAAGAATCTGAAGATGAAATTGCTATAAAATGAATGTGAAAGAAGATATGTTAAAGAAAAAGAAAACAGAGATAAATGAAAAGACGATGACACTGGTCTTTGTGCTCCTTGCATTTGTACTTTTGACTGTCTGGGCGATGACGCAGCCATTTGATTCAGGACCGGATGAGCATATGAGATATCTTGTTGCAGATTATATATACAAGTATCATGGAGCACTCCCGCGGGGAGATGATCCGGAAGTCAGAAATAAGGTCTGGGGCATTTCCTATGCGTATTATCCGATCGTGTCCTATATGGTTTCTGCGGTATTTATGAGGATAGCCAGACTTTTTACAAATCCGGGATATTCTATATTTAAGATCGCGCGTATGGCAGATGTATTATTTGTCACAGGAGCGGTATATTTTGTAGTAAAAGCTTCCGGCAAATTATTTCCAAAGGAAAAATATTCCCCGGAGGTCAGATGGATGTTTGCAGCGCTTGCCGGATTTATGCCGCAGGCAATTTTTCTGGGAACTTATGTAAATACAGATTCTCTGGCACTTTTGGCAGCAGCAATGATTCTGTACGCGTGGGCTTCTTATCTTCGGGAGGACTGGACATGGAAGAACTGCATTGTCCTTGCTGTGGGAATGGCAGTTTGTGCGTTATCTTATTACAATGCATATGGCTGGATACTTTGTAGTTTTTTCTTTTTCTGCCTTACAATACTGCTTGGCAGGGAGGAGCCTTTCCCACAGAGAATCCGTTTTCTTTTTAGCCGGGGAATTGTGATTGCAGGAGTAACGATACTGCTTTGCGGCTGGTGGTTTATCCGTAATGCAGTTTTGTATAATGGTGATTTTCTTGGAAGAAGATCCTGCGCGGAATGTGCCGAGAAATATGCGCAGAAGGACTACAGACCATCTCTTTATCCTACACCGGAGAAGCTGAAATGGAGCTGGAAAGACATTATTTTTTATCAGGATCCGGGATGGTATCATAACTGGGCATTGACTGTGTGCGTAAGCTTTATTGGTACATTTGGGCTGATGGAGATTTATATGCCATATGCTGTGAGCAAAATGTACATTGTATTTTTTGCAGTTGGAATATTAAGTGTTTTTCTGACAAGAGGGATATTTAACCTCCGAAAGACAATGTATATCCGACAGAAGAAAACGGTAGCAGGTGATACCTGGAAGATCAAGGCAAAAGTGACGTCGGGAAAGTGTAATGTAGAGGGAATCTTCCATTGGATGATGATCTTGCTGATCGTTATTCCGGTGATTTTATTTATGGATTATGTGTATTACAATGATAATCAGGCACAGGGAAGATATCTGATGCCTGCGTTATATCCTCTGATGTATTTTGTTACACTGGGCTGGAACAAGATTCTGACTAAGGTAATAAAAAATGAAAAAGTGAGAGGCTGGATATATAAAGCAATCACTGCTTTACTCGTCATTTCACCGTTTGCATGCTGGGCATTTCTTATAGTACCGTTTTATGCGAAATAAAGGATGAAAG
>OOCL01000973.1_pt1 | contig 18758 bp, 10 predicted proteins | sample 1671211 | NCBI WGS metagenome assembly OOCL01 (sample SAMN06348133, study PRJEB24527) | human gut metagenome | biome: human gut; feature: ankylosing spondylitis patient; material: feces | host: Homo sapiens | place: China | collected 2015-10 | reverse complement strand
AGTACAGCAGATATCGAGGCAGGAAACGATACGGGTGAAGCTTTGATTGATGGTATCGAAAATTTTGATAACGGTGATACAGCAAATGCTGAATCAGGAAGTTATAGTTCCGAAACTATAACGGATGAACTTGAAAGTTTTGATGGGACAGAAACTTTAACAGGTGGCATCTCAAACTTTGACAGTACAACAGATGCTGAATTGGAAAATGATATTGTTGAAGGTTTGACAGATGACATTGAAAATCTTGATGAAAGCGACACGACAGTTATCAAAGAGAAAAGCAACGATGCTGAAGCTTTGACAGATGAAGCTGAAAGCTCTGACAACACAGATGCTGACAAAGAGGAAAGCTATGATTTGGAAGGCTTGATAGATGAATCTGAAAATCTCGACGACGCAACAGATAAAGCTATTGATAATCTTTCCGATCCCATGATACACAAAGAAGTAAAAAACCTTATAGACTATACTACTTCTGATAATGAAGATGGTATTTCAGAATCAAACGACGATGATTTCCAGAAACTTGTCGATTCAATACTGAATAGTACAGAAGATGATGACCATGCTGTAAATTCAAACGACGGTATGCCTGTAATGCCGTTGACGGTATATAAGATGTTGCTGTCAGCTAAACAAATGCGAACAGTATTGACCGGTGTTGTGACAGGCGTGAGAATGACGAGTAAAGGCATGGCAGTAGAGGTAACTACGCAAGTTCAAAATCATCCGCTTCAGGTATTTATACCGACAACAAAAATGGGTTTTGACAATAATGTAAAAGAGCTTATCAATCAAAGAGTTAGAAAAAAATGCCAAAAAGTCAGAAGCGTAAAAACGATTGAAAAGGTGCTGAACAGAGAATATTACTCTTACATAACATCTATGTTGGGTGCTACTGTGGATTATGTTGTAGATGAAGCTATCAGAGACCTTAATGTTGTTGTCGGAGACAGAGCAACAGCCATGCAGTATAGACGGTTAAGATTTGTTAAGTCGGAAAGATTTCCTGTGCCGTCTCTCCGTGTCGGAAGTAAGTTTAGAGCTAGAATCTTGAATGTTATGGCAAAGAGTATACTCGTTGAGGTATCCGGCTACACATGCGTAATGCGTCCTAAGAATATATCATCATTACGCATCAACACAAAATTGGAATATACAGTTGGAATGACTATAGAAGTTGAAATTACAAAATTTGATCCTCAAAAGGGAGTGTCTGTAGTTGCAATTGATGTAAAAGATAAAAGTATCAAAGCCAATCTTGCAGCTCAATACAAACACGGTGATAGACTACTGGCAGAAGTTATTGATGTTAAGCCGATTACTGGTGAATACTATTTAAAAATGCCGAATGGAGCACTAGGTAAAGTTCCTTATTATGTAAAAGATGATTATGTGAAAATTCACAAGGGAACAAAACTATATGTTATCGTTACCGGCAAATCAAATCAAAATACGACCGTTATGTGTAAGATTCGTAAAGTTTTAAATTAAGATTACGGAGGAAGCCATGACGAATAAATTTAGGAAAATATTATCATCAACTATTGCAGGCAGCTTACTCATTTGTTCGGCAATTGGTTCAACAATGCCTGTATCTGCCGCTACGGCAAGTAAATATGAATATAGTGTTTCCGATGCAACACAGTTACAGAAATATCTTGTCAGTCTTTGTGATTTAACTGATACACAAAAAGTCCTTTATGATATTGATAAAAACGGTGAATTGACAATTACTGATGCGACTAATATTCAAAAGATAGTCGTAGGATTAACTTCTGATGTTCCGTCAGAAAATCCGACTTCTTCAATTGTTGAATCAACAACAATGACAACAACAGAACCAACGCAAGCTACAACTGTTTCTACCACGAATCCTGCAACAGTCGAACCAACTACCATAGAACCCACGACTGAACAGCCTACTACAGAGCCAAAACCTACAAGCGTACCTAAAAGTGTGAAGCTTAATAAAAACGACATCACATTTGGTATAGGCGAAAAATATACTCTCGTCACGACTGTTGAAAACGGCGATATTTCGCAGGTTGCTTTTACAACAAGTGACCGTAAGGTTGCAACTGTTGACAATAACGGAAAAATAACTGCTGTCGGTACAGGTACTGCTACAATTACCGCAAATACATATAACGGACTTAAAACCCAATGCAAGGTTACCGTCAAAAAACTTGCCAATAGCATAAAGCTTGATAAGACAAGTATTACGCTTGGTGTTGGCGAACAGTATGACTTTTCAAGTTCTATACCAAATGGTACAGCGGCTTATTTCAGGTCCTATTATTCAGACAATACTGCAATTGCAACTGTACAAAAATCAGGCGGTTTGATGACGGCGAAAACAGCAGGCACCACAACTATAAGATGTAAACTCAGCAGCGGTAGAGAAGCTACTTGCAAAGTTACAGTCAAATCTGCTCCGTCAAATGTAATGCTTAACTACACAACAAAGACATTAAAGGTTGGGCAGAGTGAAGCCATAAAAGTTACATACAATAATAACGCTTACAGCTTCAAAAACAAGTGGACAAGCAGTAATAAATATGTTGCAACGGTAAATTCTGATGGAAAAATTTTTGCTAAGTCGCTTGGCAGTACGACCATATCGTACAAGACTTATAACGGTAAAACCGCATCGTTTAAACTCACGGTGTCCGGTTCAGCTGTTAAATGCCTTGATATATCGACTTGGCAAGGATATGTAGATTTTAACAAGGTAAAATCAGCCGGATATAATTATGTGATTCTCAGAGCCGGTTTTGGACGAGAAAACAGTCAAAAAGACAATACTTTCGAGCGGAATTATGCTAATGCCAAAGCCTCAGGTCTTAAAGTTGGAGTTTATTGGTTCTCCTATTCTACATCTCCTTCAGAGGCATACAGAGAAGCAAATGCTTGCCTGTATTGTCTTAACGGCAAGCAGCTTGATATGCCGGTCTATTATGATCTTGAATATCAGCCGGCTATGTCAATGAGTAACAGTAACTACACACAAATGGCTCTTAACTTTTGCAGTGCAATCAAAAAAGCCGGTTATAAATCAGGCGTGTACTCATCGGCGAGTGTTTACGGCTATTTATTAAATCGTCAAACACTAATAAATAATGGTGTGTCAATCTGGAACGCCCAATGGAGTAGCTATTGCTCTGTACCTTGCGATATATGGCAGTATAGCGAAAAAGGACAGGTTAATGGCATAAGTGCAAGTGTAGATATGAATTATATTTATAACTTAAATGTAGTAGATTAAGCACTTAAAAAATAATTTTAAAAAAGCCGTTTTAAACAGTATATATATAATATGAGGTGAAGTTGCTTAAGATTTAAAATCCGAAAATGATTACGAAGGAGTTAAAGCTTGGCAATAAGCGTAAGAGGACCACCTTTGCTGATAATACCATATGAAAATATTTTTAAAGGAGTACAAAAAATGGAAAAAGAAATTAATGAAGTTAAAATTACATATCTTGCCGAAACCGGAACGGGACTTGTACATTTACTGATGAATAATTACGATGATAATGGCAGAGTTTTGGAAACTAAACATTCCAACAACTGCTATATAGCAAACGCATTATTGGTTATCGTGCATGATATATACGATAGTATTGATTCAGAGGCAGAAAGACTTGTTGAATTAACTGAGGAAATTAACAACTCGGTATTTGATATTGAGTTATCTGCTAGTAATGATTTAAGCGACAGGTACTGCTCAGCATATCCGAAACTTAAAGCAATACTTGAGCTGTTTAGTAATATTATTTCAAAATATAAAAGTTAATTGATTAAATCAGGGTGTTAATCGGCATCCTGATTTTCTTTTTGCGATACAGCAACAAAATCAATAATTTTGCGTTTATATTATATGCTATGATGATTGAGTAGCGTTTAGGTGGCTTAAAATTGCCCTTAATCCACTTAAATCCTCAGTGCTACATTCGCAAAACAATCCCTATTTTGCGAAGTCGGGGTACCGATTGGTACCCCGATAATCTAAAAATTCAAGGAGAGAACATCAATGAAAAAAATTGTAGCCGTATCTATGGTAGCGGTACTCGCAACAACAGTATTTTTAAGTGGTTGTAACACAAGCGAAAAAAATGAAAGTTCTTCAGATACTCCTGATAGCACAACCTCTTCTTTATCATCTGATGTAAAAAATGATACAATTCCGCAAACAACTGTCGAAAGTACAAATGCAGTAAGCAGTTCTTCTGAAAGCTCTGCCGGCAGTAAGGTAAGCGGAACAAAGTATAAACATCTTGTCGATTATTACAATTCCGATGAAATGAAAAGTGTGATTAACTCAGCTGATGACGCCTATAACAATGACATATACACTTTGCGTATTATGTGTGAAGGTAACAGTATTGTATATAACTTTCGCATGGCACAAACTTATGACGGCGATGCAAAGGATGAAATGAAATCCCATCTTGAAAAGTCAATGAAATCTATGGATTCCTCACTCAAAAGTGTGGTTGACAGTATTAACGAGGTTGTGGAAGACGATTGCACAGTTATCGTACGATACAAAAATGGCGACGGAGAAGTTTTATCTGAAAAAGAGTTTAAATAACCATAAAATTTAATTATCAAAAATAATATTGGGGTACCAATTGGTACCCCAATAAATATTTTGACAATTAATTAAATAAATAGTAAAATTATGTTGATGAATATTAAGTTAATATTAAGGGAGAAAAAACATGAAAAAAATAATACAACCAATATCAATATTATTAATCATAACGCTGTTATCTGCGATAAGTATAATACCATATGCAGCGACTATCGTTAACGGTGGTAATTACGAATTTACAGTTATGGATGCAACCAAGGTCCAAAAGTATGTTGTAGGTATGATTGACTTAACTGATGATGAGAAATTCCTTTACGATACTAATGGTGACAATGTGTTGACCGTTATTGATGCCACTAATATTCAGAAAATTATTGTTGGATCTCAATTCGATACATCAGAACCGTCATCTTTGACAGAAACCACCTCGGTTTACGGAACTGAAGCATCCACAGAAAGTCCAAAGATGACAACAGAAAATATGGAATTCACAGAAACAACGATATCGAATTTCTCATCTGTTTGTACTGAAGTAACAACTGAATATACTGAAACTACTACAGAATGTGTTGAGGAAACAACAATTGTTGATGAACCATCGACAGAATCGACTGAAATAACTACGGAAGAAGTTACTGAACCTTCAACAGAATCGACTGAAACAACTACGGAAGAGTATACTGAGCAGATTACTGAACAGCCTACTACAGAGCCAAAACCAACTGTTCCGCCTAAAAGTGTGAAATTCAATAAGAATGGAATAACACTTGGGGTAGGGGAGTCATATACTCTTATTACTACTATTGAAAATGGAGATATTTCGCAAGTTGCTTTTACAACAAGTGACCGTAAGGTTGCAACTGTTGACAATAACGGAAAAATAACTGCTGTCGGTACAGGTACTGCTACAATTACCGCAAATACATATAACGGACTTAAAACCCAATGCAAGGTTACCGTCAAAAAACTTGCCAATAGCATAAAGCTTGATAAGACAAGTATTACACTTGGAATCGGTGAACAGTATGATTTTTCAAGCTATGTGCCGAGTGAAACAGCAGCTTATTTTCGTTCTTATTATTCAGATGATCCGAACATTGCTTTTGTTCAAAAAGCCGGAGGTTTGATGACCGCAAAAAAGGCAGGAACCACAACTGTTAGATGTAAAATTCCGAACGGTACACAAGCAACCTGTAATGTAACGGTCAAGCCGCTTGCAACATCTCTTAAACTTAATGCAAGTGAAATTGTACTGTACATAGGTCAAAGCTTTGACCTCAACAGCAGTATTCCAAAAGGTACAGCGGCATATTACAGACTTTACTCATCAAACAATTCAAAGATTGCTACTGCAACAAGAGCAGGGGGAATAGTAAAAGGAATAAGCGTCGGTAGAACGACAGTAACTTGTACCCTTAATAATGGTAAGAAAGCTATTTGCGATGTGTATGTAGTGCCAAAAGCCAAGAAGATTTCAAATGTTCCGTTAATCGGTCAAAGTAAGCTCCCGACAGGCTGTGAAACCTGTAGTGCAACAATGCTGTTGAATTTCTACGGATATAAAATTTCTGAAACGACATTTGCAGATAAGTATTTGGTAAAAAAACCTTTCGGTTATTCAAACGGTTCATACACAGGACCTGATCCGAATTGTGCTTTTGTCGGAACACCCTACAGCTCCAACAGCTACGGTGCATACGCTCCGATTATGGCAAAATGTATGAACAAATACCTTTCCGACAAATCATACAAGGCTGTCGAAATCAGCGGGAAAAGTCTTGAATATCTTTCGGGTAAGTATGTTGCACAAGGTCAGCCGATTATGGTGTGGGCAACAATTAATATGTCACCGTCATTTAAGACAACCACTTGGAGAGTAAACTACACCGATGAAAACGCAAAATATAAACTCGGCAGTTACTATACTTGGATTGCCGGAGAGCATTGTCTTGTAATGACAGGATATGATAACTATTATTACTATTTCAATGATCCGTGGACTAATGCTCGAACCCGTTACTCGAAAAGTGTTGTGAATTCACGCTATGCCGAACTCGGCAAACAGGCTGTAGTTATGGTGAAGAAATAACAAGAACCTTCTCTGATGAATTTATCATTAGGGAAGGTTCTTTCTTTTATTTGTTAGTATATTCTATTAAGGTAAAAATGCCTTTAGGAGCTCAAAATAAATCGCTGTGTGTTCCGGTTCTTGTCAGATACAAAATAAGTTCTTCATTACTAATTTCATAAATTAAGAGCCAGTCGGGGGTAATGTGACATTCCCTACAAGCGGAATAATTTCTGATTAGTTTGTGAGCTTTATATTTCGGTGGAAGCAGTTGCTGTTCAGCTATCATTTCAACAACAGCATCAAGTAATTGAATATTGTATCCACGCTTAATTGCCAGCTTAACATCTTTCGTATGGTTGACATCGCAATTTTAACTTGATACAATATGACACAAGAACACAAGGAAGTTTAAGGCGGTTAGTCACATCCGAACGCAAACCGATGAAAGCATTGGCTAATATGTGCAAGGAGGTGACAAAGGTGGAATACATAATTTGTTTTACCTTGCTCGTTACAATAATAATTGTTGTAATAAAAAAATAACCGCCCGACAGCCTAACTGGGCGATTATTTTCGTGCTATAACTGGCTAACCGCTTTTAACGGTTTTCCTTGTGTTCTTATTATATATTATGCAAAGCACAATGTCAATATAAAAGTAGCTATTGAAAATTCTACTGCTTGACTTTTGGCATTATCAAATGTATTTGCTTTAAGCATAAAATCACTTCGCTATTTATGGTTACAAATCAACCGCCGGAACTTGGAAATTCGGACGGTTGGTTTCTTTTTTGTGTAAATAAATTAGAACTTTCAATAAAACTAACTTTACAGAGAATAACTTGTTTTAGCTATTGCTCCTTGACAATTGTAAAAAAAATTACTACAATACGAAATAGAAAGTTGTTTTATTAACATTATTTCAAAACATTGGACAATATAATAAAGCGAGTAAATAATGTCAATATAGCAATTGTTTGCTGTATGACATGAAATAAATATAGTTATAATTCGTTGGACGGTACCAAATGGTACCTTCCAAAAAAATATAACTATTTAAAGATCATCGTTAAAAAGATAATACATACAACACATCTAATCCACAAATTAGCGTAAAGTCATATCAAGGCGACTATATAAATGGAATATTCATAAAAATATTCAATACTACTTCTAATTGTGCATTTGTCACAAAAGTAGATGTTGACATTATAACAAAGTAACGAAATAATGTAATCTCGTAAATATTATTTTAAAATTTGACTGCGAGTGAGTATATATATTATAGAGAGGTAAATAAAAAGTATCTCTTCACAAATTTACATAAAAGGAGAATGACATATGAAAACGACTAATAATATTAAGAGAACAATGACAATTGCAATTGCAGCGGCAATGATTACAGCAACAGCAATGCTTTCAGGTTGCGGTTGTGACGATAGTAATGCAATAAATAAGACTGCAACAACAGTTCAGACTACAAGCGTAGAAGAAACAACAGTTCCTGAAACAGCACCGACTCTTTCCGAAACAGATAAAGCAATTACCGATGCAGGACTCAAAGTAGGTGCTGACGGCAAAATTACTGATAAGAATGGCAAAGAAGTGAAAGTTGATAAGGACGGTAAGGTTGAGGTTAAAAACGAAAAGGGTGAAACCGTCAAGGTAGATTCTTCTGAAGTGAAAAGGGCAAATCAGAACAAGGTAAAGGTTGACAGCTATCCGACAAACTCATCTTCTCAGAAGAAGGACACAAGCACATCAGGCAAGAATAACAATTCTTCCTCAAAGTCAAATACTTCAAAATCTGACAGCAAAAAGGACACTTCATCTAAGAGCGAAAGCTCAAAGCAGGAGAGTTCAAAATCTGAATCATCCAAAACACCGCAGAGCAGTTCATCAAGTTCAAAAGCTGACTCATCTAAGAATGAATCTTCAAAGCCGATTCCTAAGCCTCAGCATACACACAGTTGGACAAACATTACCGAAAAGGTAAAAGTTGTTGACAAGAAAGCATACAGCTATGAGGAGCCGGTGTACGAAACAAAAGGCAGAGCAATTTGCAATGACTGTGGTGCTGATATTACGGATTTAGGTGGAAGCGGTATTGCGGATCATATTTGTGAACATGCTGAAAACGGCGGCAAAGGTTCTTACCGAGTAGATGATGTAAAGATACAGACCGGCACTAAGACGGTCAATGTACCCGAAAAGTCGCATTACGAGACAAAAGTAATTGGCCGTAAGTGCAACGGCTGCGGTAAAGTTGAATATTACTGATAGTCAGTAAGTAATAAGGGAGTTATCGTTAGATAGCTCTCTTTTTTTATTGTCAAAATACTTGTACAGGGTACCAATCGGTACTCTATTTTTTTACTCAGAAAACATATGAAAGCGGAGTCATTAATGGCTCCGCTTTTTTGCGTTGTTATATGATGAATAAAATAATGAATAATACTTACACAGAGCAACAAAAAATATAAAAATTAGTAAAATAGTTTGCTATAATGGTTATATGAATGAATAAAACGATGAATATTGTAACAAAAGGGGGGCTATAGTCCAATGTTTTATTATCAGTCGTATTAAGCGAATTGCTTGATACAATCGTGTATGCTACGATTAACAGCAAAAAATTTATAAAGGAGAACGCCCATGAGGAAATTCTTTAAAAAGCTTATGGCTGTAGGATTGTCTGTGGTGACGCTTGTGTCCGGTATGTCAATATCAATGGGCTCAGCGGCGGCTGCTACAGCATCCACAACAACCGGTCAATGGGTAACTACTATGGTGTCCAGAAGTACTAAATTTACATTGCCGGGAATACCTGCGTCAGAAACATGTAAATTTACCATAAATGGTGATGAAGGTTTTTGTATTAATGCAGATAAACTGTCTCCATCAGGTAAAGACAAGTATAAATATACATATGTGGATCCTAAGTCATCTAAATATGGAATGATGCGAAAGGCTGTGTATCTCTATCTCAATAAGAATTTGAAAACTACAATTTCAAATGTAATGAAGAAGCAGGGATTCGCAGCTCCGACAGCACAAACCACATTCGTAATGATGCATTTTTTGCTTAGTTACATTAACGAAGGCGGAAATGAAAAGGGCTTGAGTAGTGATCCGCAGGGAATTAAATATAAGATGCAGGACTATTATCCTTGTATTCCGGCGATTTATAAGGAACTCAAGGCTAATAAAACGGCATTGCCGTCTGCAAATGATTTTCTTTGCTATCTCGTAACACCGCAGAGTGATACTTATCAAACTCTTTTTATGTTGGCAAAGAACACACTCGTTATCAAAAAGGTTGATTCTGTGTCAGGCAAAGGTCTCTCAGGTGCTACTTTTTCGGTAACATACACTCCGGATGGAAAAAATAGTGTTGGTAGCAAAAAATCTATGGGTTCTTATACGACCGGTAGTGGCGGTACAGCTAAGGTTTGTTTACCTCCGGGAAATTATGTTATTAAAGAAACTAAACCACCTAAAAATTATTCGCTGAATTCTGTATCACAGACAGCTAATTTCACAGGAAAAGGTACAATAACAAGAACCTTTAAGAATGACAGGCTCATTAAGATTCAGTTACAGAAAACATCTGCAAACCCTGAATTAACAAAAGGTAACAGTTGTTATAGCCTTGCCGGAACAGAGTATAGTATCTATACTGATAAGTCTTGTTCTAAGAGTAGTTATTTTGGCTTCATCAGAACAGACGCCAATGGATTCGGTGCTTATGGTGACGGTCTTGATTCAAAGGGCAATCATGTAGGTTCTGATGTTGCCAATAAGACCTATTATGCTAAGGAAACCAAAGCGCCAAAGGGCTATAAGCTGGATACCACAGTTTATACCTTCAAAGATTCCGGCAAGAAAACCGTTGACGGCGTATCAATTTACAGCTTTACCTGTAAAGATGTTCCCACCAATGATCCTGTTGGTGTTGTTCTTCAGAAACAGGATGCAAAAACAGGACAGGCTACAACAAGACTTGCAGGTGCTGAGTTTACTTTAAAATTCTATGCAGGCACTTACAAGACTGAGGCTGAACTTAAAGGCGTACCTGCAACTCGTTCGTGGGTAATCAAGACGAACGAGAAAGGCAGAGCAATCTTGGATAAAGATTTCCTTGTTTCCGGTGATGATTTTTATTACAAAGATGGAATAGTTACACTTCCTCTTGGTACAGTAACCATTCAGGAAACCAAAGCCCCTGAAAACTATGAATTAAATCCTGATTTATATATCGGACAAATCACAGAAGAAGGTGGCTTGACTTGGCTTACAACAAACCTTCTGACACCGGAAGGACAGCTTATCGTTCCCGAATCCGAAACTGTTCGTGGCGGTCTTTCAATCCATAAGAGTTCTGATGATGCTATCATCAAGGATATATGGTTTAGAATTACTTCCGATAACGGTTACTCGAAGGATGTTGCAACCAATTCGATGGGTACAATTGAACTTGCTGACCTCGATATTTTTAATGACAACAATGAGTATGTCAAATACACAATCGAGGAACTCGGTTTTAAAGATGCCAACGGCAACTACTATATCCCGAAAAGATACAAAACTGAAGGCCCGAAAACAGTAACTCTTAAAAATGACGGAACAGTAACAGTATCATTCAATAACAGCATTGATACAGTACCTCTTAACATCATCAAGAGTGCTGATGATAAAAATGTAAGCGGTATCTATTTCAAGGTTACAGCCTCTACGGGCAAGACTTATACTGTTGTTACCGATAACGAAGGTAAAGCAAGTGTATCAGGACTTCCTGTATATGATACAGAAGATAATGTAATCACATATACCGTTGAAGAGTTGGGTATCAAGAAGGACGACGGTACATTTGAAATTCCGGTCAGATATGTTAAGCCTTCAAGTCAGACAGTAAAATTTGTCGATGGTACATCTGTTATTAAGACAAGAACTCTGACTTTCAAAAACAATCTTAAAAAGGGTGTTGCAAAGATTGCCAAAACATCAGATGACGGTGTAGTACAGGGAATCTACTTCAAAATTGAGTCAGACTACAACGACTACAGTGCAATCAGCTCAACAGGAAAAACAGGCATTTGGTCTATATACAGTCTACCAGTTTATAACGAAGTAGGGGAGAAGATTAAATATACTGTTACGGAACTCGGCTTTAAGCAGAGTGACGGAACATACAAAATTCCCGAATATTACTTTAGTGACGAACCACAGACCGTTGAGCTTACGGAGAATACAACAACAACCGTAAATTTTAATAATCTGCATAAGAAAGGCTCTTTGCTTATTCTCAAATCATCAAGCGATAAGGTAGTAGACGGTATCTATTTTGAAGTTAAGTCACTTACTGACGGTTTTGAGTACGATGAGTATGTTGCAACTGATGCAAGCGGCAAGGCTCAGATCGAAAACATGGAAGTATGTAACGCAGACGGAGAGGAAATTCTCTACGAAATCAGAGAGCTTGGTTTTAAGCAGGCTGACGGAACATACAAGTTGCCAAAACGCTATGTAAGTAAAGAACCGAAACAGTTTTCGTTTATCGCTGACAATATGAAGCCCGGACGAAAAGCAACTTATACCTACACACTCCATAATTCACTTAGACTGGCAAGCTTGAATGTTAAAAAGACTTCCGAAGATAACATTGTCAATGGTATTACTTTCAATGTTAAGGGTTCTAACGGTGTTGATTACGGTAATAAGACTGTAAATTCAAGTGGCATGTCATATTATACAAAACTTCCTGTTTATGATGATGATGACAATCTGATTAAATATACCGTAACAGAACTTGGAATCAAGCAAGATGACGGTACCTACAAAATTCCGTATCGCTATAACGATGTTAAACCTCAGGTTGTAACACTTCGCTATAACACAGAAACGGAAACTGCCATGACTGAAACTGCATTGTTTAACAACACTCTTAAACTTGGCTCTGTAACTATCAATAAGGTAGATAATGACGGCAAGGCAATTGAGGGTGCAAAGTTTAATCTTGTTTCAAAGGAAACAGGCGAGGTATTTGCTACTGTAACAACCGATAAAGACGGTAAGGGCATTATTTCCGATGTTCCGCAGGGTGATTATTCACTTGAAGAGACACAAACTATTGCCGGTCTTAATCTTCTTAAAGAAGCAAGTGACATCACTATTTCCGGTGACAGCGAAGAAACTTTGTATTATACATTCAATGTGAAGGAAACATACGCGCCTGTTCTTCCGATGACAGGCGGTGCAAATGCAATCTGCGTAATGTTCGGTTTATCGGCAATGTGTCTGATTGCCGGAGGTGCAATTTTCTTCATTAAGAATAAAAAGAAGAAAGATAAAATTAAAACGGAGGTAGAATCTTAATGAAATCATTAGCTAAGAAGATTGTTGCAACAGCTCTTACAGTTGCATCAATCGCTACAATGACAACTTGCGTTGCAACAGCAAATGCAGCCAATATGGAATATCATATTGACACAACAAGAAAAGCAAGCTTGACACTTCATAAGTATGAAATGTCGGATACAAGCCTCGCAACACATAAGGCAACAGGCACAACAGATGATGCTCAGTATGTTCCTGCCGATGCAAAACCACTCGCAAATGTACAGTTTACAGCTTATAAAGTAGCTGAACTTGATAAGTATTTCAAGCCTGACGGCATTGAACTTCCTGCGGCATCTGCGGTAAAAACATCAGAAGCAACCGCAACATTTTCTGCCGTAACAGGCGAGGACGGCGTAGCAACATTTACTGACCTTCCTCTCGGTATTTATTATGTCGAAGAAACTGACGGTCCGGCACAGGTAACAAAGAAGATTTCTCCTTTTGTTGTTTCACTTCCTATGACAAGCGTTGACGGTTCAAAGTGGCTCTATGATGTTCATTGCTATCCGAAAAATCAGACTGCATACGGCGGAGTTACACTTCAGAAGGTTGATTCAGTTACGAAGAAACCTTTAAAGGGTGCAACATTCACTCTTTATTCATCAGAGGACGGTAAGACATATACAGAGTATATGACAGGACTCAAGACAGGTGATAACGGAACAGCTGTGGTTAACAGCCTTCCGTCACAGACTTATTACAAGTTTGTCGAAACAGCTGCATCAGATCCAAGCTACATTCTTGACTCAACAGTAGGCTACGAATTTTATATTGATGCTACCGGCGATATGATTGTCAACGATAAAGTCGTTGACAATAAGACTGTAGTTGTTGAAAACGATACAGTTGACATTGAAAAGTATGTACTTGACGGCAAAAAGGGTGCAGAAGGTATTGATAATACAGTAAACTATGGTGACACAGTTTACTGGAAGATTAAGACTTCAATCCCGACAAAAACTGCTGAAAAGCTCAAAACATACACTATCGTAGATACAATGTCCAAGGGACTCAAGTATCAGTCAGCTGAACTTTGGATTGATGACACAAAACAGCTTAAAGAAAAAACAGACTATACAGTATCTCAGAGCGGTCTTGAAGTAACATTTACTATCAAGCCTTCAAGCATTAAGGGCGGTAAGGAAGTTGAAGTATATTTCAACACAGAACTTACAACAGACGCTCCTCTTGCACAGGATGTTCCTAACACATCAAAACTCATCTATACAAACAACATCGGTACAGACAGCACATTCACAAAGAACTCTCAGACACCTACAGTACATACAGGTGGTTATTCTTTTGTCAAGACTGACGGTAGCAAGCCTATTTCAGGAACAGACTTTGCTATTTATAAGACTGAGGCTGACGCTAAGAATGGTGAAAACGCAATTCAGACAACGACTTCTAACGATAAGGGTATTGTTGAGTTCAAGGGTTTACAGTACGGTGCTTTCTCAGTTGATGAGGACGGCAAAAACAAGAACGGCGTAGAAAACGGTAGTACAAAGTATTGGATTGCCGAAACAAAGGCACATGATGGCTATGTACTTCTCTCAGCTCCGTTTGAGGTAACTGTAAATGCTACAAGCCATATTTCTTCAAACACTCCAAGTGTAATAAATAACAAAATCCCTGAACTTCCTGTAACCGGTGCAGCCGGTACAGTAACACTCTTTGTCATTGCCGCTGCTCTTGTAGGCACAGGTGTATTGATTCTCAGCGTTCGCCGTAAAAAGCGTGACCGCTGATTGACCTATTTAAGAATTTTAATCTTATAAATTTCCATTTCCCATACTTGTATTAGACATTCAAATCCCGAACAGTATAGTTTTTCTGTGCTGTTCGGGAGGAATACAGTCATCAGTTGACAAAAGCAGGGTAAAATCCCGAAAAAGTAACATTGGTTTTATGTCAACTGTAATTATAATCTGAAAATTCCACATATTTTGTGTTGATCATATAGCTTGCAAGACAGTGAGTAAAACTGTCTTGCAAGCCCTCCTGATAAAAGATAACTCCTCATATTTGTGTAATACACCATACCTCGTCTTGTTGGGTGTTTACAAAATAGCTTAATACCCGACAAGACACACTCTCTAATAGGCTCTAATGGAGCCATATCTACCCTCTTTAGTTTTTGTAGGCAGTACAGCTAAGAAAACTGTACTGCCTACAAACAAGATTTTTACCAGCAAGGAAAACTCAAAGTTTTCATTTTTCACTCCATATTATGGGTATGGGCGGTGCAGATAACATACTACACCGCCCGACTCCCAAGATGAGTATCGTAATTGATAGCAAGACAAGTATTTGTTATAGGTATTTCTCCTTTCATTTGTCGGGCAGTATATCCCCAATCATACTGCCCGACAGAAAACCTGAATACATTGTCAAAGTCAAAAGCAACTTTAAATTGAAAGAAATAAAGAGTATGTCACTTATAGAATATATGTACGATATTAACAATATCAGTAACATTGAAACGACAATATATGAAGAAGGCTTCGTGGAAAAAGCAAATGAAATTACTGACAAGTTAAACTGTTTTAATTTTGAATATATTAAATCATTGAAAGTTGATCTGAAAAATGAGTATCAGATAATTTATTTTCGTAAGAGCAGTTATCCGTCAGATGCTTTTTTAATAAGAATGAATTGCAAAAAATCTATAATTTTATACCGTAACAAAAACGAAACAGAATTATTATGGAAACACGAAGGTAACGGAATCAATGCTGAACTGGCTATATATGACAATGACAGAGTGTTCATTTCTCAAAAAGGTAACCTCGTGCCGTTGACACTCAAAAATGACCTTTTTTCCAGATCTATGTTTTCAAAGATAATTGCTGAAATACTTGATTATTACAGTATGAAAAACTCAATATATAAAGATTTCAAGAGGTGTTTGGAGCTAAATATATGCTGCTTACTACCTTTGACAATAGAAGAAATAGGTGTTTATCACAATTTACAGGAGTTGTTTCACAATAAATATCCAAAGACTGAAAAATTGAATTACAACTTTAACAAAGGGGATATTAACCTATCGTATCTTGCAGTAAAAGCAATGTCAAAGGTTGATAACGACTGTGTAGGTATATTGTTTCAATATTGTGCCGATAAAGCTAAGCAAGGATGTGGACAATCATATTTCGGTTACAATCCATTTGGTAGATTTAATGATAATGTAAAAATTTTATTGGGAAAATTATTATCGGACAGAGTTTCGGTATCGGCCAAAAATACCATTATTGATGATTACATAAATATGTGCTATCAAACAAAAACGAAAATCAGGCTTAAATACACATCAATAAAAAAGATTGAAGAAGCACATAACGCACTTGTTACCAAAATTTTAAAAAAAGGACAAAGGTCGGCAAAAAGTATAGTGTCAGCAAACACAAGATACAACAATTTGCGAAAATTACTTCCTAAAAAGTTTGAGTGGTTAATGACGGAAGAAAGGTTAGCATTAGAAAGTGAAATGCAAGGTAATTGCGTTGTTTCATACGCAAATAAAGTAAAAAAAGATAAATGTCAAATATATTCTTATGTGGATTCGCAGGGGTTAAGACACACAATAGAATTTAACATATCACGCAATAAATACCATTGTGTACAACTGCTTTCCAAATACAACGAAGATCCGTCAGAAGAAGCTTTGCAGTTTGTAGCAAAACTTCTTGACAGCCCTGAAAACACGATTAAATAGCCGATATTTACAAAGATAATAAGGAAAACTTCAAAACTATATTGATTGTAATAGTTTTTGAAAATTAGGAAGTTTAAATTCACTAAATAAGGTGATAAACAAAAAACTATTTAGAATGTAATAGCTTTTACAAAATACAAGTCATGGAGACACAAAGAAGGGCAATTTGTGAAAAATAATAAAGCTAATAAATCAAAATTGAAAAGTATAGCAACAATATCAATTGCATCACTACTCATTCTTGTCGGTATATCATTAGCTATTATTCCGATTCTCGGAAGAATACTTAATCAGCAATCCGCTAATACGCAGATTGAGTCGTATCAGCAAAGCGTATCAGATATGACTAAAGATGATATTGCAACCGCAAAAGAGGCGGCTGATGAATACAATTCTTCAGGGAATACAGGCAATTTTTATAATGCTGTAGTTAAAGACGGAATTGTTGGTTACATAAACATACCGGCAATTGATGTTAATTTGCCTATATACGATAACACAAAAGATGAAACGCTTGAACTCGGAGCAGGATTGCTTGAAAAATCATCTATACCGACGGGCAAGAATGGTACGCATAGCGTTATAACAGGGCATAGCGGTCTGACAATGAGTAAGATGTTTTCTGATTTGCCTGAACTTACAACAGAAGATTGTTTTTATATCTATTTTCTTGACGAAAAAATCAAATATCAGATATACAGCATTGAAACAGTAAAACCCTCAGAGGTAAAAAATCATCTTGGTTATAATCGATCAGAAGGTTATTGTACATTGATGACTTGCACGCCTATTGGTGTTAATACACACAGATTGCTTGTACACGGTAAGAGGGTAGAGGAAAGTGAGAACGAAAGCGTTAATGCTAAATCTACATCACAGAGTAATAGTTCATCAACGAAAATTACCTCAAATATTATTAAAAAAAAACGACTTTGATTGATGAGCAAACAGATAATGCAATGAAAAAATATTTGCCGATTGGGTTGTGTGCGTTCTTTGTGATATGCATAACAACGAGAATAGTACGGCACTTTTGCAAAAAGGCTAGAAAAAAGTCGCAAAAATAGCGGTGATAAGCTCAAGATTAGCTTGTATGGCATTTTTAACACTTAGAATATAAATTCTCATCTAAAAGATAAAATTACAATACAGGCTAAAATAAAGATACAGGCTAAAATAAAGAAAAACGGAAAAATTATGCAGTCAGCAAAAAAATGCTGATTTTTTTCAAAAAATATTTAAAAAAGGAGATACCCAAAAATGGAAGAAAAAAGAATCAATACAATAGTGACAGAAGAAAGCATTGTAGAATCATTACACAAACAGCTCGATAACAACGAATTTTCAATGCTCGAAAAGGCACTTAAAGCATTTGGACAATCAAAAAGCGATGTGTCGGACATTGATATTCTGATTGATTACGCATCTGAAAAATTACAGAGTGTGAATTATTGCGAACTCACGGAAAAGTTTTCAAAGCTCACAATTCCGATTAAACAGGAAGTTGAGTCAGACGGCGAGATATACGAATGTGTATCAAGCTATTCGGTATTTGCTGTTGTATATCATCTTGAAGGTACATATAACCTCACAGCGGAACTCAATCCGGTTCCAAAGGAAATATTCAGGAGTTTTTATAAGTAAGATTGGTGTTCTAAACCGTACACCCTTGGCGTTCTAAATCGCACACCTTTGGTGTTCTAAACCGTACACCCTTGGTGTTCTAAACCGTACACTCTTGGTGTTCTAAATCGTACACCCTTGGTGTTCCAAACTGTACACTCTTGGTGTTCTAAATCGTACACCTTTGGTGTTCTAAATTGTACACCCGTTCCAAATCGTACACCCTTAGTGTTCCAAACTGTACACTCTTGGTGTTCTAAACCGTACACCCTTAAATCTGAAAAGTCCCATGAACAGCGGACATTTTTATCCCCTAAACAAGATATATAAACAAGATATATA
>OOCL01000970.1_pt1 | contig 18836 bp, 17 predicted proteins | sample 1671211 | NCBI WGS metagenome assembly OOCL01 (sample SAMN06348133, study PRJEB24527) | human gut metagenome | biome: human gut; feature: ankylosing spondylitis patient; material: feces | host: Homo sapiens | place: China | collected 2015-10 | reverse complement strand
TTGTAATTGATGGTGAAGGTTCAAAGGTTATTTGCAAAGACTAATTTGAAAATTCCCGTTTGCCGTACTCGTTCCCGGCAGGGTTTGGGGCTCCCCACACCCCAACAAGAAGCTGTCCCAAAGGGGCAAAAATTTTCAAGAATGGATAATTTGTGGCCACGGGACGGTTCTTGCCCTTTGCATTTTGGCATTTTGGGGAAAGGTGTTTTACTATGGATATTGAAATCAAACGGATGTCAAGCGATACGATTGAACGGTTTGACCAGCTTAACATTGTTTGTAAACGCTTCCATGTGAATTATCCACGCGCTTTCGAAAAAGACAGGTTCTTCGTAGAAGCTGTTGCCCTGCATGAGTATCAACTCAAAAAGGCTCATGAGCGGGGGGTTGAAACGCGCAGATGTTCCGCCATTTCTTGGCTTGAAGCGCACTGACCACAGCAACGAGATGCCCGCTTAAAGGTTCGCCTGCTGTGGAGAATGCTCCACCATGATCCCCAGGCCATTCGGTCTGGGGATTTTTGTGGTGGGCGGTGCAGGACTTGCACACGGTCCGGCCTGCCGTTCCGGTCGTCGTGCCTCCCAGTTCAGCAGGAAAAAGAGCAATAAAAAAGCAGTTCTGCCGAAGCAGAACTGCCAGGTTTGCGATACGGGGTAAATCAGCGCTTGCTGAACTGGGGTGCACGACGTGCAGCCTTCAGACCGTACTTCTTACGTTCCTTCATACGAGGATCGCGGGTCAGGAAGCCAGCCTTCTTCAGGACAGCGCGGTTCTCATCGCTCTGCTGCAGCAGGGCGCGGCTCAGGCCGTGGCGGATAGCGCCAGCCTGACCGGAAACACCGCCGCCGGAAACGCGGACGACGACGTCATACTTGCCCTCCAGGCCCAGCAGGACCAGCGGAGAACGGACGATCAGCTTCAGGGTCTCCAGACCGAAGTAGTTGTCGATATCACGATCGTTGATGGTGATCTTGCCGGTGCCGGTGTAAACGCGAACGCGGGCAACGGAATCCTTACGACGACCAGTGCCGTAGAAATAAGGTTTGGTTTCGTACATGTTCGATTGCCTCCTTCTTAGAACTCGATCTTCTCGGGCTTCTGAGCTGCGTGAGCGTGCTCGGCACCCTGGTAGCAGTGCAGGCGGGTCAGAGCCTTAGCACCGATGGTGTTGGAAGGGATCATGCCCTTGATAGCGTAGGTCATAGCCAGGTCGCTGTTCTCAGCCATCAGCTTGCTGTACTGGACCTTCTTCAGGCCGCCAATGTACTTGCTGTGGGTGATGTGGAACTTCTGCTCAGCCTTCTTGCCGGTCAGAACTGCCTTGTCGCAGTTGACGACAACGACGTAATCGCCGCAATCGACATTGGGGGTGTAGTTGACCTTCTGCTTGCCGCGCAGCAGAACAGCGGCCTCAGCAGCGACGTGACCCAGGCTCTTGCCGGTTGCGTCGAGCAGATACCACTTGCGCTCGACTTCAGCGGGCTTTACGAGAGTAGTGCTCATATCTATTTCCTCCTGATAAGCTTTTTGTACGTTTCAGGCGCCTTTCTGGGGCGCGAGTGTCAGTATACATCATAAAAAGGTGCCTGTCAACAGCATTTTTTGATTTTTTCAGCGAAAATTTTCTGTTCTCTCAAAATCTCTCGTTTTCTCTTGAATCCTCGCGAATTCAAATTTTCGATTTTTCAAAAAAGTTTTTGCCGGTGCGTGGATATTTTCCGCACCTGCCCGCTACAATTTTGCCTGCGGTTGTGTTATACTATAAAGGATATGGGCAGCTTTGCGCTGCACCGCTTGCAAAAGGAGAACTTTTCATGCCGCACGACATCGACCACAACACCGCCGCCCAGCGCCGCACCTCCAAGCTGCTGGCCGCCATGGCCATCTTCATCTGTCTGGGCATCGTGGCGTACATCATCCTCACCCTGCTGGTCAACCGGCAGACCCCCGCCAACCCCGACACCCACTACACCGGCACCAACGGAGTTTCGGTGTATTACGACAGCAGCATCTGGAAGGTCTGCCAGATGACCGAGGACGCCACCCTTGGAACCGTGCTGGAGCTGGCGACGGCCGACTCGGCTGACGGCGCGGAGGATTATCAGGCCGTACTGCTGCAGCGCGGCACCGCCGACACCTACCCGGACTTCATCGACGATTCTGAGAAGGACCTGAAGCAGGCTTACGGCGTCATCAAGCCCCGCACCGCCAACATCACGGTGGAAGGGGCCGAGGTCACTGCCGTGCGCTGCGATATCCAGACCTATTATGCCGTGCTGGCCACCATCACCTACGACAGCGGCGATGTGGTCTATGTTTCGGCCCTGACCAAGCTGGCCTCCATCAACGACATCGTCAATCTGGTGGAAAGCGTGAGCCTGTCATGAGCGAGCAGCGTGCCATGCAGCGGCTCTGCGGCCTGATGCGCAAAGCCGTGCAGGATTACGAGATGCTGGCCCCTGGGGACCGGGTGATGGTGGGCGTGTCCGGCGGCAAGGACAGTGTGGCCCTGACGGTGGGTCTGGCCATGCTGCGGCAGTACATCGGCTTTGACTACGAGGTGGTGGCCGTCACGCTGGATCCTCAGTTTGACCACCAGCCCATGGACTACACCGCCCTGCAGGCCCTGTTTGCCCGGTACGGCATCCCCTACCACATCCGCCGCACCGAGATCGGCCCGGTGGTGTTTGAATACCGGCAGGAAAAGAACCCCTGTTCCCTCTGCGCCAAGCTGCGCCGGGGTGCCCTGCACACCGCCGCGCAGGAGCTGGGCTGCAACAAGGTGGCGCTGGGGCACCATCTGGACGATGCTGTGGAGACCTTTTACATGAATCTCTGGCGGGAGGGCCGCATCGGCTGCTTTTCACCGGTCACCTACCTGTCCCAGCGGGACCTGACCCTCATCCGCCCCATGCTGCTGGCCACCGAATACGAGGTGCAGTGTGCCGTGCGGGAGGAGGGCCTGCCCATCGTCAAGAGCCGCTGCCCCGCCGACGGCGTGACCGTGCGCGAGCAGACCAAAGAGTTCGTCCGGGAACGCTGCCGCACCGACCACGCCTTCCGGCAAAAGACCCTGCATGCCCTGCAGGAAAGCGGCATCGACGGCTGGCGGCCCGTTCACACCGGGCGCGGCAGCTTTATACAAACAGCAAAGAAGGATGAATCATGATGCAGACCCAACCCTTTGAAAAACATGTCTGGGCCGAGATCGACCTCGAAGCCCTTCGCCATAATTTCCGCGCGGTCAAGGCCCGTGCCGGTGCCCTGCCGCTGTGCGCAGTGGTCAAGGCCGACAGCTACGGCCACGGCGCCGTGCAGTGCGCCCGCGTTTTTGCGGAAGAGGGTGCCGCCTGGCTGGCCGTGAGCTGCCTGACCGAGGCCGTGCAGCTGCGCAAGGGCGGGCTGACCCTGCCCATTCTGGTGCTGGGCCATGTGCAGCCCGGCTACGCGGCGGCCCTGATCCAGAACCATATCACGGTGGCCTGTTACTCGGCAGCGCAGGCCAAGGCCCTGAGCGATGCTGCCGTGGCCGCAGGCGGCCGGGTGCAGATCCACCTGAAGGCCGACACCGGCATGGGCCGCATCGGCTTCGCCCTGCGCACCGATTTTGACGCCGCCATCCGGGACATGCTCACCGCCTGTGCCCTGCCCGGGCTGGAGATGACCGGCCTGTTCCAGCACTTCTCAGTGGCCGATGACGTCAGCGAGGACAACATTGCTTACACCGCCGAGCAGCACCGCCTGTTCGTGCAGGCCTTCCACGCCCTGAAAGCCGCCGGGCGGGAGCCTGCCCTTGTGCACTGCGATAACTCTGCCGGAGTCATGCTGCACCCGGACTGGCCCGAGGGACTGCCCCGGGAGCGCTGCATGGCGCGCCCCGGCATCATCCTGTACGGCTACGACCCCAGCGACGAGGTGCGCTTTGGCCGCTTTAAGCCGGTAATGACCCTTAAGACCGTGGTGAGCATGATCAAGAAGATGCAGCCCGGCCAGTGCGCCAGCTACGGCCGCCGCTTTACCGCCGAAAAGCCCACCAAGGTAGCCACCCTTTGCACCGGCTATGCCGACGGCTACCCCCGGCTTTTGAGCTGCGGCAAGGGCGTGGTGGAGATCCACGGCAAGGCCTGCCCGGTACTGGGGCGGGTGTGCATGGATCAGATGATGGTGGACGTGACCGATGTGCCGGAAGTGCGCGAGGACGATGAAGCCATCCTGTGGGGCGGCACCGTGAGCGACACCGCAGAGACCATTGCCCGCAAGACCGATACCATTTCTTATGAAGTGCTGTGCGGCGTTTCCCGCCGCGTGCCCCGCGTCTACCGCGACCACGGACAGATCGTGGCTGTGGAGGACTGGATCTTAGAAGCATAAAGCTGCCCGGAGGAACTACATGGCAAGAGACAACATCCGCAACTTCTGCATCATTGCACATATCGACCACGGCAAATCCACCCTGTCCGACCGCATTCTGGAACTGACCAAGAGCGTGGACGAGCGCACCATGGAGGACCAGATCCTTGATAACATGGATATCGAGCGCGAGCGCGGCATTACCATCAAGGCGCGTGCCGTGACCATGAACTATACTGCAAAGGACGGCAAGACCTACGAGTTCAACCTGATCGACACCCCGGGTCATGTGGACTTTGCCTACGAGGTCAGCCGCAGTCTGGCCGCCTGCGAGGGCGCGATTCTGGTGGTGGACGCCACGCAGGGCGTGGAAGCGCAAACGCTGGCCAACACCTATATGGCCCTGGAGCACGATCTGGAACTGGTGCCCATCCTGAACAAGATCGACCTGCCCAGCGCCCACCCGGACGAGGTGGCGCAGGAGGTGGAGGACGTGATCGGCCTGCCCTGCATGGACGCGCCCCGCGTCTCCGCCAAGACCGGCCTGAACATCGATCAGGTGCTGGAGCGTGTGGTGAGCGATATCCCCGCCCCCACCGGCGACCCGGACGCCCCCTTAAAGGCGCTGATCTTCGACAGCATCTACGACAGCTACAAGGGCGTCATCGTCTACATCCGCGTGTTCGAGGGCTCGGTGAAGCCCGGCGACACCATCCGCATGATGGCTACCGGCGCAGAGTTCACGCTGGTGGAGGTGGGTCACATGGGTGCCACCTCCCTGACCCCTTGCGCCCAGCTGCAAGCCGGCGAGGTAGGCTACCTGACCGCCAGCATCAAGACGGTGCAGGACACCCGCGTAGGCGATACCGTCACGCTGGCAGAGCGCCCCACCGCAGAGGCGCTGCCCGGCTACCGTCAGGTCAAGCCCATGGTTTTCTGCGGCATCTACCCCGCCGACGGTGCCAAGTACCCTGACCTGAAGGACGCACTGGAAAAGCTGCAGCTGAACGACGCCTCCCTGACCTTTGAGCTGGAAACCAGTGCCGCGCTGGGCTTCGGCTTCCGCTGCGGTTTCTTGGGTCTGCTGCACATGGAGATCATCACCGAGCGATTGGAGCGGGAGTTCGATCTGGACATCATCACCACCACCCCCAGCGTGCGCTACCGCCTGACCTTGACCGACGGCACAGTGGAGATGATCGACAACCCCTCCAGCTACCCGGACCCCAGCAACATCGTCAAACAGGAAGAGCCCTTTGTGGATGTGCATCTGTACACCCCCAACGACTATGTGGGCGGCCTGATGGATCTTTGCCAGAGCAAGCGCGGCGTGCTGATCGATATGAAGTATCTGGACGATGTGCGGGTGGATCTGCACTACGCTTTGCCGCTGGGCGAAATCGTGTACGACTTCTTTGACGCCATCAAGAGCCGCAGCCGGGGCTACGCCAGCTACGACTACGAGTTCAAGGAGTACCGCGAGAGCGATCTGGTCAAGCTGGACTTTTTGCTCAACGGCGACCCCGTGGACGCCTTGTCCATGATCGTGTTCCGGGACAACGCCTACGCCAAGGGACGCCGCATCTGCGAAAAGCTGCGGGACAACATCCCGCGCAACCTGTTCGAGATCCCGGTGCAGGCTGCCATCGGCGGCAAGATCATCGCCCGCGAGACGGTCAAGGCCATGCGCAAGGATGTGCTGGCCAAGTGCTACGGCGGCGATATCTCCCGTAAAAAGAAGCTGCTGGAAAAGCAGAAGGAAGGCAAAAAGAAGATGCGTCAGCTGGGCAGCGTTTCCCTGCCCAGCGAAGCCTTTACCGCCGTGCTCAAGCTGGACAGCGACGACGATTGATCTGCAAATATACAAAAGGGATGCTGCGTGCGCGGCATCCCTTTTTTGATGGGAACTCCCAAATGTGAAATCCGCTCATGGCAGCGATGCACTCTTTGCTTTTCATTTTAAATATGTTATAATTTCTTTATATATCAATTTATGTATCCGTTTTTGGAGAGACGGGCTGCGGTTTGGTGCTGCGCCCTTCTCCTTGCAAAGTTTCCCCCGCAGAAAGGATGTGGCCTTTATCAAAGCAAAACACGGAAAAGGCGCAGCACAAAGCGGCAGACACACACACAGCGGCAGCTGCGCACAGAGGACAACGCCCCTCTGGAAGCAGGTGCTGCTGACGCTGCTGGTTCTTGTTGCCCTGCTCGCCCTGCTGGGCGGGGCGCTGTGGCAGAATATCTGCTATAACCGCACCCACTATACGGCAGAGTTCTATCAGATCCATTCCCGCAAGCTGACCCAGAGCTGCCGGGTCGTTTTTCTGACCGATCTGCATCTGCGGGAGTACGGAGCAGATAACTGTGAGCTGGTGCAGGATGTCCGCAGCCTTGCCCCGGATCTGATCCTGCTGGGCGGCGACTTTGTGACCTACGGCGAAGGCACCGATTATGATAATATGCTTTCCCTGTTCCGTCAGCTGAGCGAGATTGCCCCGGTATGCGGAGTGCTGGGCAACCACGAGGACGAGCTGTATTTTCTGGACAACGACCAGGAACTGGTGGAAAAGTTCACCGCTGCCGGGGTGACCGTCCTGCGCAATGAGGAAGCACGCTATACCGTCCACGGCAATGTCATCAGCATTCTGGGCGTGGAGGGCAGCCCGAAGGACTTTTACAACTACGGTGCCAGCACCTTTATGGACAGCGTGGAGCCGCAGACAGACTACGACCTGCGCATCTGTCTGGCACACGTTCCCACCTACTTTCCCGAACATCTGGAAAATTATTCCTTTGAGCTGGGACTGGCCGGGCACACCCACGGCGGCATCGTGCGTCTGCCGAAGATCGGCCCGCTTTACAGTGCCGAGGAGGGCTTTTTCCCCGACTATGCCGGGGGCAGCTACGCGCTTGCCAACAACGCCACCCTCATTGTAAGCCGGGGACTGGGCGATTCCAGCCGGGCGCCCCGCATCAACAATGTGCCGGAGCTTTCGGTCATTGACATCGACTAAGCAGCCTGCGCTGCGCGTGCAGGCCGCTGCAAAAGGGTAGAATGCCATGGATGACATCAAAGAAAAGATCAAACAGGCGCTGCGCCATATCTGGACAAATAAATACCGCCTGTTTCTCTGCCTGCTGACCTTGTGCTGTCTGTTCGGGCTGGTTCACTATTTCAAAAGTGCGGACAACGCCACTGCCAGCATCTCCTTCAATTACTCCGAGGCTTCGCTGGGCATGAACCCCAACAAGACCCGCTTCAACGCCTACGAGATCGTGTCGGACGAGGTGATGGAGCGCGCCATCCGGCGGGTAGGCTTGCAGGACAGCCTGACTGCCTCCCAGCTGGCCCAGTGCCTTTACCTGAGCCCGGAAGGCACCGGCAGCGCCAACGGCAGCGAGTATATCAGCACCAACTACTATCTCTCCATCAACACCCGCAAGCTGAACCTGGGCAGCCGCAAGCCCACAGATCTTTTGCAGAGCGTGTGCGAATCCTACCGGGAGATCTTTCAGAGCAACTACTGCGATAACCAGAGCATCCTCAAGGAAAAGCTGGAAGTGACCACCGCGTGCGAGCCTTACCTGCGGCTGAACGAGCTGGAGGTGCGCGCCGCTGCGCTGAACCGCTATCTGAACGCCCGTCTGGGGGAGAACAAGAGCTTTACGGACGAGGCAAACCCCGACCCTTCCACCAACAACTTTACCACGCTGGGCAAAATGATCAACAATCTGGTGGATTACGACCTGCCCAACGCCATGGCCTTTGTCATCGAGGGCGGCGTTGCCCGCGACCCGGCCATGCTGACCAGCATTCTGGAATACAAGAACAAGATCGACGATATTGACATGCGCACCCAGCAGGCCTACTATGACGCCGACAAAAAGGGCATTTCCATCTACGAAAAATCCATGACCTCCATCATGATGATCCCCACCGTGGATGAGGACAGCGAATACTATATGTCCCGCACCAAGACCGCCATGGATGCGCTGGCGCGGTCGGCAGACGCTTCTCTGGCCGAGGCCACCGACTACCAGTCCGAGATCGTGAGTACGAATTATGTGATCCAGAAGATCCGAGAACTGGATGCCGGGCAGCTGCGTCTGGCCGAGGCACAGGCCATGGTGAACAAGCTGGAAACCGCCATCAACGAGATCTCGGAGCAGCTGTTTGTACTGGACAAGGCGTATATCAAGTACAAATCCCAGAACTATATCACCTTTACCTACGGCTCGGCCTCCTTCCTGCAGCGCCTGAGCCTGAAAAAGACCCTGATGGAGTCCGTTGCCGTGATGCTGGGCGGCGCATGGCTGCTCCACGAACGTAAACGCAGAAAGGCAAGGCACCGCAGATGAAAAAGTTTGAGATCCTGCGCTATCTGAAGCGTTTCAGCCTGCTGATCTTTCTGGTGTCGCTGGCAGGTGCGGCCGCCATCTACATGTATGCGGACGGTCGGCAGAAGTACACAGCCTCTGTCATCATCCGCTATACCAACGACGGCATCTCGGACGGCTACACCCCGGACGGCAGCGAGCTGGACGTCAACGAGATCTATTCCTCCACGGTCATTTCGCAAGCCATGGATGCGCTGGGCGCTTCCGGGCGGCTGAGCACCATCCGTTCCAACATTTCGGTGACCCCGGTGATTTCAGAGGATCAGCAGACCATCAATGAGGCACTGCTGGATAAGGGCGAAGAGGTGACCTATTTCCCCGATACCTACAAGGTGAGCCTCGTGGTAGACGGAGCGCTGGGCGCGGGCTATGCCCGCAATATGCTGGACGCCATCATCCAGAGCTACTGCACCTATTATACGGAAAAATATGTGGAGCAGAAGCTCTCGCTCAACCCCTCGTCCGGCCTGCTGGACAACGGCTACGACTACTACGAGTGCATCCGCATTCTGGAAAACGATACCAACGAGATGCAGGACTATCTGCTGAGCAAGCGGGAGCACTACCCGAATTTTCGCTCCTCCCGCACCGGCTACACCTATGCAGACCTGTGCGATATCTATTCCGACTTCAAAAAATACACCATCCCGGCGCTGTACGCCTGTGTGCTCAACGGCCCGCAGGTGCGGGACGGCACGGTGCTGCAAGAGTATCTGGCCAACACCATCGAAACTGCAAAGCAGAACGAACAGATCAGCACCGAGCAGCGGGACAGTCTGTGGAGCCTGACCGACCAGTATGTGTACAAGAACGCCGATCTGCTGCAAAACTACTTTACCGACCGGGGCGAGGTGGTGTCCTCGGACTACATCATGGGCAACATCGAACTGGAGGGTGCGGGCGATAAGGCGCAGACCACCTACGACGGTCTGGTGCTGAAACTGGTATCGCTGAAACAGCAGGTCGCATCCAGCCAGATCGACCGGCAGTTTCAGGAAGAGATCCTGCAAAGCTTCCGCAACGTGGATTTTGGCGGCACAGACGAACAGCACGCCAAGATGGAAAGCATGATCAACGACTACGAGGCGCAGCTGAAAAGCTACTACGAGATCATCAATACCAGCAGCAAGGAGCTGAACCTGTACATCAGCGCTGATTATCTGAAGATGATCAGCTCGGTGCAGGTGGCTGCCGCCATCAATGTCAAGCTGTATCTGATGCTGGCGCTGGTGCTGTTCTTTGTCATCGGCTGCTGCGGCGCAATTCTGCTGGGCCGCATCTCGGATGCGGTGGATTATCTGCTGTATGTGGACAAAAAGACCGGTATGCCCAACCGCGAAAAGCTCAACGTGTATATCTCCGGCATGGCCGACCGCATTCTGCCGGAGGACTATACCTGCTTTGCTTTGCAGCTGGACAACCTGACCGAGATGAGCCGCCGCTTCGGCTACCATGTGGGTGACGGCATCCTGAAGGATTTTTCCGGTCTTTTGCAGCTGATGGGCGATACCGACGGCACGGTGGGCTACAACGGCGCGGGCAAGTTCCTTGCCTTCTTTGATGAATGCAGCACCCGGAAGGCAGAGGTCATGATCCGCATCCTGCAAAGTCAGGTGGACGAGTACAATAAGCTCAACCCGGAGTACCCCATCCTGTTCACCGCCGCATGGGCGACCACCTCGGAGGAGGAGCTCTACCATGTGCGCGACCTTGTGCGCTGCGCACAGAAAAAGATGTCCCTGATCGCAGGAGAGGGCGGCGCGGCCCTTGGAGCTGCCGAACCCTGAATAAAACGTTTTCTGTAAAGAGCTACGCATACAGAGAACCAGGAGAATGTAGATGAAACAGTTGCTGAAAAAGCTGACCCATGGGAAACGGTGCTCCGGCGCAGCCCCGACTGCACCGGCGTTTCCCGATGCAGCTGCCGCAGAGAACTACCTGAAAGCTCTTGCGCCGATCCCTACAGGGACGATACAGGCCGACAACCGTATAACACCGCAGTATGATCTGCACATTATTGTGCCGTGCTATAATGTTGCGCACACCGTTGTCCGCTGTGTGGACTCCATTCTTTCGCAAAAGGCCGACTATACTTTTTTTGTGTCACTGGTCAACGATGGCTCAACCGACAAAACACCGGAGCTGCTGGAGCGATACCGCGCCGACCCCCGGGTAGAGATTCTTACACAGTCTAACCGCGGGCTTTCCGGGGCGCGGAACCGCGCACTGGAGCATATCCGGGGAAAGTACATCCTGTTTGTGGATTCGGATGACACGCTGCGCAAGGGTGCCGTACAGGCGCTGCTGTCCAAAGCGATGGAAACGAATGCCGACATCGTGCAGGGCGGCTTTGTCAACATTACCGGGCACGGCCTTGTTTTTGGCCGGACCGGCTACCGGGAGGGCTCTGTTGACGAAACCGGACAGACCCCCTACGGTATGGCATGGGGCAAGGTGATCCGCAGCAGCCTTTTTGCCCATCTGAAATTCCCGGAGGGCTACTGGTTCGAGGATACGATCTTTGCCTTCTGCATCGCCCCTTTCCAGCCTACCCATTATCTGATCCCGGAGTATGTCTGTAACTATACCCGGAACCCGCTGGGCATTACGCTGCGCTCCCGCAAAAAGGCAAAGGCGGTAGATACCGTATGGATCATGCGGTATCTGATGGCAGAGCTGGCACAGAAAAAAGAGGTGCACTCTGCGCAGGTGCAGCAGCTTTTGTTACAGCACATCGCGCTGGCGTGGTATCGGCTCTCCCGTTTGGACGAAGCCGTCCAGCAGGCGGCATTTCTGGTGATGCAGCAGATGTATGCAGGGTATTACACCTCACAGGATATCTTCGTACAGGACAGCCGTCTGCTGGCGCTGCATCAGGCACTGACGGCAAAAAGCTATGGACAGTATCTTGCTGCCGCAGAAAAGCTGACATAAGCACCTACCGACACAGATAGAGGGGAAAATTTATGATACGAGTGCTGCATTCGGTCAGCAATATGGACCGCGGCGGGATCGAGACCATGCTGATGAACTACTACCGGCATATCGACCGCGAAAAGGTCCAGTTTGATTTTATCGTCAACAAGCAAAAGCCCGGCGATTACGACGACGAGATCCGCCGTCTGGGCGGGCATATCTACCAGAGTCCGGGATTAAACCCGCTGCACTACCCGGCGTATCTGCGCTTTGTGCAGCAGACCGTGGCCGCAGACCCCCGCATCCGCATCCTGCACGCCCACAACGAGGCGATGGGGCTTTATGCCCTGAAGGGTGCAGAGAAGGCCGGGCTGCAAGTGCGCATTGCCCACGCCCATAATATCTGGATCGTCCGGGACTACAAGTGGCCGCTGAAGATGTTCTGTAAGCAGCTGCTGCCCGGCGCCGCCACCCACCTGTGGGCCTGCGGCAGGGATGCGGGCATCTACTACTTTGGCAAAGCGGACTGGGAGCGCCGGGGACAGATCATTCCCAACGCCATCGAGCCGGAGAGCTTCCGCTTCTCCCCCGCCGTCCGCGCCGAAATGCGGGCGCGCTACGGGCTGGAGGACCGGGTGGTGCTGGGTCATGTAGGCCGCTTTGATGTCCGCAAGAACCACGAGCGTCTATTAGAGATCTTTGCAGCCTTTTTGCAGCTGGAGCCCCGGGCGATGCTGGTGCTCATCGGTACCGGCAGGCTGGAGCAGGCTGTCCGTGCACAGGCGCAGACACTGGGCATCACAGACCATATCCTGTTTGCCGGGTTGCAAAGCAATGTGGCCGACTGGTACCAGATGATGGATCTCTTCGTCATGCCCTCCCGCTTCGAGGGTCTGCCGGTGGTGGGTATCGAGGCGCAGGCCTCCGGGCTGGGGTGCGTATTTTCGGACGCAGTGCCAGCGGAGGTGCTGCTTTCTTCCCATGCCATCCAGATCCCGCTTTCCGCCAGCAATGCAGACTGGGCAACAGGCTTGCAGCGGATGCTGCAGCAGCCCTGTGACCGCTCTGCCGGTGCAGAACTGATCCGGCAGGCGGGCTACGATATCAACATCGCCGCCGCCCGCTTGCAGCAGCAGTACTTGCAGCTGGGCGGAGAGGCGTAAGTCACCTGCGGGAACACCCGCTACAAAAGGAGAACCCTTTTTCATGCGCACATTGGATCAGATTTTGACTAAAAAGGATTACAGCCGGAAAACTCCGGCCTCTTTGTTTTATAAGGACAGCCCGCTGTGGCAAAAGCTGCTGACCATCGGCTGCGTGGTCTTTCTGTCCGTTGCCGGGCTGGGAGAGTGGAAAGTCCTCAACGGTATGCTGGGCGGTCTGCCCAAGGCCATCACACTGGGAGTAATCGGGCTGGCAATGCTGTACACCCTGTTTTACCCGGACGAAAAGCGCCTCCGGGAGATCTGGAAGCCCACCTTACTGTATATGTCCCTGATGGCGGTGCTGTTTTTCTGGTCGGTGGTCATCTGGGTTGAAAGCTTTGCGACGGTCTCCTCCATGATCCGCAGCTGCTCTAAACTTGTGTTCCAGAGCATTGCCATCCTCACTGCCGTGGCGCTGGTCTATCTGTTCCGGGAAAAAGCCATTGAGCTGTTTACCATCAGCATCTGTATTACCAACGGTGCCATTATGCTGCTGTGCATTCCCGAATACGGCGTTGGTGCCAGCATCCAGTCTCTCGTCACCTGTCTGGTCACTTTCGGTGATGCGGTCGGCTATGCCCGCCAGCTGGAGATCCACGACCTGACCTTTGTATTCGGGCAGATGATTTTATACTACGCCGTTTTTGCGCCTCGTACCACTCGGCAGGAAAAGCGCAAGCGCTGGCTGTATCTGCTGCTCTGCTGCTGGTTTTTTCTGGTCGGCATGAAGCGCAGCGCCATTCCGGCAGTGCTCTTGTTCATCCTGATTGGTCTGCTTCTCCGCAAGCGCAAGGTGTCCGGACGGCTCTACCCGGCGGTGGGCGTGTGCTGCATCCTGTTTTTTCTGGTATTCCTCTACTGTGTACGCTATGGCATTATTTCGAGGCTGCTGAACAGTTTTGGCATTGACATGATGGGACGGGACTATCTGTGGAGCATGGCGAATCCTTACTATGAATTTTCCGTCACCTATCTCGGCCACGGCTTTGAATATGTGGACACCATCATTAGCCAGTGGTACGATGCGGGACTCATCAACCAGCCCTTTCCTTTCCACAACGATATCCTAAAGGTCTTTGTGGAGATGGGCTTTCCCGGCTTTCTGCTCTGGTCCGGCATTCAGTATGTTCTGACCCCGCTGTTCTGGCAGCGCTATGCAGACCAGCAGACGGCGCTTTTATATATGTGTGAACTGGGCTATATGACGGTGACCTACCTGACCGATAATACCGCCTTTTATTTTTGGAGCGCGATGGCGCTGCGTCTGGTGCCGCTTGCCTACGCCATGGAGCGCAAAAAGCCCCCGGAGCCCAAGGTATGGATGCCGGACAGTCGGCAGGAGATGCGGGACCGCATCCGTATTCTGATGCAGGAGGGTTGACAGAGATGATACAAACCGCCAAACGTCTGGATCACATCGACATTGCCAAGGCCATTGGCCTGCTGCTGGTGATCTACGGCCACACCTTTCGGATATCCATGCGCGCCGTATATCCATGGTGTGCATTTTCTTATACCTTCGTCTACCGGTTCCATGTCCCGCTGCTGTTCCTGCTCTCCGGTATGGGCTGCACCCTGACCGCACAGAAGAACCGCAGCCTTTCTGCCCGGCAGTTCGTGTACAAAAAGGCGCACAGCCTGCTGCTGCCATGGGGCGTGTATTCGGCCTTTTTGTACCTGCTGTTTTGTCTGGCAAACCGGCTGCCGCCGGTGCGGGCGCTGCTGACCAGCAGCGCGTACCAGCTGCGGCAGCCTGCGGAATATCTCTGGCTGATGCTGCGCAATGAGAACCCCTACGGTTTTCATCTGTGGTATCTGCCAACCCTGTTCTGGTTTGTCCTCACGGCATGGCTGCTGGACAAAGCCCTGTCCCCTGCGGCAGCCCGGGCGGCAAAGCTGGCACTGGTGGTGGCGCTGCCCGTGTGCTATCAGCTGCTTTTCACCGACTGGTTTTGGGCGGTAAAAAGTTATTTTCAGCAGGGTGCGTTTTTCTTTCTGGGCTGTGTGCTCCCGCGTGAAAAGGCTGAACAGCACGCAAAGCCGCTGATGCTTTTTGGCGCATTGTGCGGTCTGTGGGTGGTGTGGGGACTGCTGTTCCCTACTATGGTCTGGCCGGATGGTCTGCTTGCAGAAGCTGTGCGCACATGGGTGGACTATTTTAAGGTCAGCGGGTTCTGTGTGGGCATCTGGGCAGCGTGTGTGCTGCTGCAAAAGCCCCTGCGGCGGCTGGTTCCGCTGGGGCAGAACACCATGCTGTTCTATCTGTATCATCAGCCCTTTTGCTGCGCAGTGCCGGGACTAGTGCTGTATGATAAGCTGGGCGTCTCTGCGGGCGGGACGGTTCTTGCCTGCTTTGCAGCCAGTCTGGTAATGCCGTATCTGTTCTACCAGCTTGCCGGTCGGCTGCATCTGCGGCCGCTGCTGCAGCGGCTCGGCCTGCCGGGATAATTATTTCAAGGAGTTGGGATCATGCCCTGTATTTCGTTTATAGTGCCCATTTATAATATGGAACGCCTGCTGCCCCGGGCGCTGCACTCACTGCGGGCACAGACCCTGACCGACTTTGAGGCTATCCTCATCAACGATGGCTCCAAGGACGGCAGCGCCGCGCTGTGCGCACAGGCTGCTGCCGGGGACGCGCGGTTTCGCTTTATCGACCAGCCCAACGGCGGCGTAGCCGCTGCCCGCAACGCGGGTCTGAATGCCGCCCGGGGAGAGTATATCTTCTTTCTGGACCCGGACGACTGGGTAGAGCCGGATGCGGCAGAGGTGCTGTACCGTGCCGCCCGGGATGCGGATGCAGACTGCGTGCAGTTTGGGATGTTTTACGACACCTGCGATGAAAACGGAAAGCTGCTGCACTCTGAGACTGACCACTGTACCTTTTCCGGCGTGTATCGGGGTGAGCCCTTTAAGGAGCATTTCGACAAGATGGCATCCTCGTATCTGGCTGCAAAAAAAATGTTCCGCAGGGCGTTTCTGGAACAGTACCATCTGCGCTTTCCACCCCATCAATTGGGAGAGGACGGAATGTTTTTTGTATCATTCTATCGCCAGAACCCCGGCTGTCTGGTGGTGCTGGAAAAACCGCTGTACCATTATATCATAGCCCGGCGGGGCAGTCTGTCCAACCGCTACCACCCGGAGCGGCTGGAGGATAACTTCTACCTGAGCGATGCGGTGTGGGACACCGTTGCCGCGTGGGGGTTGCTGGACAGCCCCATGCACCGCGCAAAGGCCAATTACTGCACCATCCGCGACCTGATGATGGGAATCAAGAATCTTGGGTGCAGCCCGCTTTCCCTTTCCGAGCAGACCGCATGGCTGCGCAGTGCACTGCAAAAGCCCCGGGTGCGCACAGCGGTGCGCAGCACCCCGCTGCACGCCATGCAGAGCAGGAACGACCAGGTAAAGCTGCTGCTGCTCAAGCTGCGGCTATGCCGCGCGGTGCTGCTGCTCTGCGGCATAAACCAGAAAAGCTGAAAGGGGAAAACACGGATGAAATACAAGCTTCTGCGGGCGCTGTGCTACCTGAAAGAGCTGCTGGCCATGCTGCTGTGCAAGCTGCTGGGTGCGGTGTGCCGCGCCTTCAGCCCGGCATACCGGGGCATCTGGCTGGTGGGCGAGCGCGGCACCGATGCCCGGGACAACGGCTACTGGTTTTACCGGTATCTGCGCACGCAGCACCCGGAGCTGCGCACCTATTATGTCATCACCGCCGACAGCCCGGACGCTGCAAAGATCGCCGCACTGGGCGGTGCGGTGCAGCGGGGCAGCTTCCGGCATTATCTGCTGTACTACTGCGCCGACTATCTGGTGGGCACCCATGTGCAGCCTTGTGCACCGGACCTGATGGTGCACTATCACCTTGCTGCAAAGGGCATCCGCGCCCGGGGCAGGCAGGTGTTCTTGCAGCATGGTGTCATTAAAGACGAGATGCAATGGCTCCACCGGAAAAATCTGTATCTGGATCTTTTTGTCTGCGGCGCAAAGCCGGAATACGAGTATATCCGGGATACCTACGGCTTTGCGCCGCAGGTACCGCGCTATCTGGGGCTGGCACGCTGGGATCACCTTTTGCAGGCTGGGCAGACCCCCTGCAAAAAGATGATCCTGCTCATGCCCACATGGCGCGGTTCCCACTACCCGGAGGGTGAAGCTTTTCTGGATACGCCGTACTACAAGGCCTTTGACAGCCTGCTGAACAGCGCCGGCCTTGATGCGCTGCTGGAGCAGTACGACTATACATTGGTCTTTTACCCGCATATTGAGATGCAGAAGTACCTGAGCCGGTTCCATGCACCGTCAGAGCGGGTGGTGCTGGCAGATAGCGCCATGTATGACGTGCAGCAGCTTTTGATGGACTGCGCCCTGCTGATCACGGATTATTCCAGCGTCTTTTTTGATGTGGCCTATCTGGAAAAGCCGGAATTATACTATCAGTTCGATGAAACGGAGTTCCGGCAGTATCACTATAAGCAGGGCTACTTTGACTACCGCAGGGACGGTTTTGGCCCGGTGTGCACCACCGAGGAAGCGCTTTTGCAGGCGTTGGAAACAGCTTTGCAGCATGGGATGCAGATGCCGCCGGAATACAAAGCCCGGACGGCAGCCTTTTTCCCGCTGCGGGATACCCAGAACTGCGCCCGCACCTACGGGGCTATCTGCGGCCTGTGACCGGCGCACAAGAACCGTTTACGCAAAAAGCCCCCCGCTGCCGACTGGCAGCGGGGGGCTTTGTTACCGATTTAAATGAAAATCAGCGCTTAGTTCTGCTTCATGCGAGCAAAGCAGTCGGAGCAGTAGACCGGACGGTCCTCACGGGGCTGGAAGGGAACCTTGCAAGCCTTGCCGCAAGCTGCGCAGACAGCATCGAACATCTGACGCTCGCCGCTGTTGCTGCGTGCGCCGCCGTTCTTGCGGGCGTCACGGCAGGGCTTGCAGCGCTGGGGCTGGTTCTCGAAGCCGCGAGAAGCGTAGAACTCCTGCTCGCCGGCAGTCCAAACAAATTCCTTACCGCAGTCCTTGCAGACCAGAGTCTTGTCTTCAAACATAGTAGTATCTCCTCTTTAGTTAGTTCTTGCCCACGGAAGGATTGTAACCATACCTTTGGTTTTGGGACCATCGCGCTGATCAGTAAGCTTACCAGGGGCTTGAATAGATAAACGCCCTCGGATTGAGGACTTTCCTATTGTACCGTTATTTTTGAGATTTGTCAACCAAAAAACAACCGTTCGCCCTTTTATTTGTACACATGGCACAAACCGACAGCATATATTTGGGTAAAATCACCGCCTTAAGATGGAAAAGCGGCGCGCCGCACAGGTTTTGTGCAGCGGCAGATCATTTATGATCTGTGGTTCAGAAACACACTTTCACACAAGCAAAAAGGGGCTGCCGCACATTCTGTGCAGCAGCCCCTGCAAAGCCCTTTGGGAAAAGCTTACTTCTCGATGACTTCCTTGGTGTCGCGGGCGATCATCAGCTCCTCGTCGGTAGCAATGACCAGCGTGCGCACCTTTGCGCCCCAAGCGGTGATCTCGCACACATCGCCAACAGGGTGCTTGTTCTTCTCGGTGTCGATGCGGATGCCCAGCCAATCCATGTGGTGGCAGATCTTTGCACGGGCAATGGCATCGTGCTCGCCGATGCCGCCGGTAAAGACGATGGCGTCCACGCCGCCCATGGCTGCAATATAGCTGCCGATGATCTTTTTGATCTGGTAGTTCAGCATATCGGAAGCCAGCTGTGCGCGCTTGTTACCGGCCTCGGCAGCCTCTTCCACATCACGCTTATCGCTGGAAACACCGGAGATGCCCAGCAGACCGGACTTCTTGTTCAGGATCTCGTCCAGCTCATGGCCGGTGATGTTCAGGGTGTACTTCAGGTAGTTGACCACAGAGGGGTCCAGATCGCCGCAGCGGGTGCCCATCATCAGGCCGGCCAGCGGGGTCATGCCCATGGAGG
>OOCL01000955.1_pt1 | contig 19025 bp, 15 predicted proteins | sample 1671211 | NCBI WGS metagenome assembly OOCL01 (sample SAMN06348133, study PRJEB24527) | human gut metagenome | biome: human gut; feature: ankylosing spondylitis patient; material: feces | host: Homo sapiens | place: China | collected 2015-10 | reverse complement strand
CGTGGAGCGGGCCCACAACCCCTTTGTCCGGGAAGCCCTGCGATGAACCTGTTCTTTGCCGGCCACCAGGAGAAATACGCGGTGGAGCAGACCCTGCTCACCCTCTTTCCCCAGGAGCGGCCGGTCTATCCAGATACGCCCCCGGGGGGAGACAACGAACTGGTGCTCTCCTTTTCCCGGGGAAGCCAGTGGTGCACCGCCCGGGCGGTGCTGCGCCGGGGGGGGAAGACCTACGTCCGCCAGTGCCGGGTGGCTGCCGCCGAACTGCCGGCGGAGGACCCAGTGGTATCCACCCGGCTCACCCGCCGGACCCTCCAGCGGGCCTTTTACCTGGCCGCGGTGGACTGCCTGGGGACAGAGCCTCCCTGGGGGATGCTCTCCGGGGTCCGCCCGGTGAAGCTCCCCACCCGGGCCATGGAGGCCGGGGCCTCCCCCCGCCAGGCGGAGGCCATGCTGCGGGACCAATACCGGGTCTCCCCCCTGCGCCGGCAGCTGGCCATGGACTGCGCCCAGGCCAGCCTTGCGGTGAAACGGGACCTGAAGCCCCAGGAGATCTCCCTGTATGTGGGCATTCCCTTTTGTCCCACCCGGTGCGCCTACTGCTCCTTCATCTCCGCCTCGGGGTCAGCCAACCGGCTGATCCCCGACTACCTGGATGCCCTGCTGGCGGAGATTGACGCCGCCGGCGCCGCGGCCCGGCGGGCGGGGAAGACCGTCCGGTCGGTCTATCTGGGCGGGGGGACCCCCACCACCCTGGAGGCCCCTCAGCTGGCCGAGCTGCTGGACCGGCTCCGCCGGGCTTTCCAGCTGGCGCCGGGCACGGAGTGCACCGTGGAGGCCGGCCGGCCGGACACCATCGACCGGGCGAAGCTGGAGGTGCTGAAAGGACACGGCGTGGGCCGCATCTCCATCAATCCCCAGACCCTGGAGGACCATGTGCTCCGGGCCATCGGACGGAAACACGCCGCCGGGGACATCCGGGCGGCCAACGACCTGGCCCGGTCAGTGGGCTTTGACTGCATCAATATGGACCTGATCGCCGGCCTGCCCCAGGACTCCTGCGAGGGCTTCCGCCGCTCTCTGGAGGGGGTGCTGGAGATGGAGCCGGAGAACGTCACCATCCACACCCTTGCGCTGAAAAAGGGCTCCACTCTTATGGAGCGGGGCGGTAGCCTGCCCAGCGGAGCGGAAGTGGCAGAAATGCTAGACTTCTCACGAGAGATATTGATACGGCGTGGTTATCGACCGTATTATTTATACAGGCAGAAATATATGTCCGGTGCATTGGAGAACGTGGGTTGGGCCAAACCTGGGACAGAGAATCTGTACAACATCATTATGATGGAGGAACTCCAGACAGTGGTGTCGGTAGGAGGAGGCGGAGTTACAAAGTTGGTGGACTACGCCGCTGGAAGAATCGTTCGCCTGCCCAACCCCAAGTATCCCCACGACTATCTGACCTCGCTGGAGAAGGTGCTGGCCCAAAAGGAGGAGCTGATCCGGTTTTACGGTTCTGAACTTCCCTAACTGCTACCCTGATGTGAAAGGAGAACGTCCATGGCATATCAATTACAGGAGATCAACCGCCGGATCCAGAATGATGTCACTGAATTTTTAGCGGAGTGCGATGAGAACTATGCCCAGCGCGTCTCACTGGCTGCGGATAAGATTCTGTCTAACCTAGAGGCCAGCCCCATTGTTCTGCTGTCCGGCCCATCTGGATCCGGCAAAACCACCACTGCAATGAAAATCGCGGAAGAACTCCAGCGGCGGGGGGTGAACACCCACGCAGTGGCCATGGACAACTACTTTAAAACCACCAATCCAAAGACTGCGCCCCGTACCCCAGAAGGAGCACTGGATTTTGAGTCCCCGCTCTGTCTGGATATGGAACTGCTGGACCGTCACTTCACTGCTCTGACCCAGGGAGAGGAGATTCTGATCCCCAAGTATGAGTTTATTCGCCAGATGCGCAACGACAGCAAGGGTACTCCGCTTCGTCTTGGCAAAAACGAGATCGTGGTGTTTGAAGGGATCCACGCCCTCAATGACAGTATTGCTGGCCGCCACCCGGAGGCTACTAAGCTGTACATCTCTGCCCGTTCCAACATCAATGAGGGCTCCGTGCTCCGCTTTAAAGGAACATGGATGCGCCTGACCCGCCGGGCGGTGCGGGATTATAATTTCCGCGGCACCGGAGTAGAAGATACTCTGGATATGTGGGCCAACGTGCGCCGGGGGGAGAAGCTGTATATTTCGCCCTTCAAGAACAAGGCGGATATTATCTTTGACTCTTCCCTTCCTTATGAGGTTTCAGTGATGAAGCACTATGCCCTCCCTTTACTGGAGGCAGTCCCGGAGGAGAATGTCCGTCGGGAGGAATTATTGGAGTTGATCGATGCGTTTCAGTTTTTCCAGCCCATCGATCCGGAACTGGTGGATAAGAGCTCTCTGCTCCGGGAGTTTATCGGCGGCGGTTCTTACCACTACACATGAGGAATTAGAATTTACAAATTAAGAGTGAGAGTCTTGAGGTCCGGTTCTGCCGGGCAGGGTACATTGCGCTCCCTCGCTCCTGATTGAGAGAAAAGGTGCCAACATGACAGAACCAATCTATAACTCACGAGATTTCCGGTGCAAGTCACCCTATGGGGCGGCGGCATCGGGGACCCCGGTTAAACTCACCCTCCGGCCGCTGCGGCAGGAGGGTTATTCCCGTGCGTTGCTCACGGCACGGTTTGAGGCTCGGAAGGACGAGATCCTCACCATTCCTATGCCATGGTCCGGGCTGGATGGGGATCGGGATCAGTTTTCATGCGTGCTGGACACTGAGGGATATGTGGGACTGGTATGGTACACCTTTACCTTGGAGCGATTGGATGGGAAAAAGAGCCGGCAGCTGGGTCCCTATCAGCTGACAGTGTATGATGGCGGGGAGGAGGTCCCTGCTTGGTTTGGCGAGGGAATGACCTATCAGATCTTCCCAGATCGTTTCCGCCGCACCAGGATCCCAGACCCTGCCGGGATGGTAGGGGGGCGGTGGGTACACGCTGCCTGGCAGGAGGAGCCTGAGTACCGTCCGGACCAGAATGGTGAGATACGAAACCGGGACTTTTTCGGCGGAGACCTGCGGGGTGTAATGGAAAAGCTGGATTATCTCCGCAGTTTGGGGGTGACGACCCTCTATTTCTGTCCTGTTTTTGAGGCGGCAGAGAATCACCGCTATGGCACAGCCGATTACAGCAGAATCGATCCTATGCTGGGCTGTGAGGAGCACTTTTCCACTCTCTGCGAGAAGGCCCACAGCCTGGGAATGCGGGTGATGCTGGATGGGGTATTCAACCATACCGGCTTTGTCAGCCGTTACTTCAATGGAGACGGATTTTACCCGGAGCTGGGGGCTCACCAGAGTCAGGACTCACCCTGGTCCTCCTGGTACAATTTCCAGCAGTGGCCAGATAGATATGAGAGTTGGTGGGGGATCTACTCCCTGCCCGCAGTGAACGAGCACGACCCATCCTATCGGGAGTTTATCTTTGGCGGAGAGAACTCGGTAGTCCGCCGGTGGCTGCGGGCGGGGGCGGACGGCTGGCGGCTGGACGTGGCCGACGAGCTGCCCGACGACTTTATCCACGGCATCCACGCCGCCGCCCGGCAGGCCAAGCCGGAGGCGGTAATCATCGGCGAGGTGTGGGAGGACGGCTCCAACAAGATCGCCTACGGCGTGCGCCGCCGGCACATCCTGGGGGGACACTGCGACGGGCTGATGAACTACCCCTTCCGAAACGCCCTGCTCTCCTTCCTGCTGGGCGAGGACGCCTTCCGCTTCCGGCAGGCCATGGAGACCCTGCGGGAGAACTACCCGCCCTTCGCCTGGCGCTCGGCCATGAACTTCCTGGGCACCCACGACACCCCCCGCATCCTCACCCTGCTGGGCACGGGGGGCGACGGGCGGGAGCACGACAAGGACTGGCGGGCGGCCTTCCGCATGTCCCCCGGCCAGTACGCCCTGGGGAAAGCCCGGCTGAAGCTGGGGGCCCTGGTGATTTTCGCCTTCCCCGGCTCCCCCATGGTCTATTACGGAGACGAGGCGGGGATGGAGGGCTTTGAAGACCCCTTCAACCGCCGCACCTATCCCTGGGGAAGGGAGGACGGCGAGCTGCTGGAATGGTACACCGCCCTGGGGAAGGCCCGCCGGGCGCTGCCCGCCCTGCGCCGGGGGGAGCTGGCCTGGACGCTCACCCGGGGACGGGTACTCTCTTTCCTCCGCACCGGGGCCGAGGGGAGTGTACTGGCCGCCGTCAACGCCGGCGACAGGCCGGAGCCCATTGATCTGCCCTGGCCCGCCCGGGACTGGATGACCGGGGCGGCCCTGGAACAGGGGGAGCAGACGCTCCCTCCCATGACAGGCTGGCTGCTGACGCCCCGGCCGGAAGGAGCGTGAACTGTGGAGCAGCCCCTCATCAGCATTATCGTGCCGGTCTACAACGCGGAGCCCTATCTGGACAACTGCCTGGACTCCATTGCCGCCCAGACGTGGGAGAACCTGGAGGTGTGGCTGGTGGATGACGGCTCCACCGACGCCAGCCCCGCTCTCTGTGACGCCCGGGCCGCCGCCGACTCCCGCTTTCACGTGCTCCACCAGGCCAACGCCGGGGTATCCGCCGCCCGCAATGCCGCTCTGGAGCGGGCTACGGGGCAGTACCTCCAGTTTGTGGACGGGGACGACTACCTGCCCTCCACCGCTACCGAGCGGCTGGTCCGCACCGCCGGGGCCACCGGGGCCGATCTGGTGATCGGCCGCTTCTGGCGGGTGGCCGGCACACGCAAGGCCCTCCAGGGCCACATCCGCCGGGACGGGGTGTTCACCCGCCGGGAATTCGCGGAGGAGATGCTCAAGGCCCCGGCCAACTTCTACTACGGCGTGCTGTGGAACAAGCTCTACCGACGCTCCATTGTGGAGGAGGGCCGCCTGCGGTGCGATCCGGAGGTGAGCTGGTGCGAGGATTTCCTCTTCAACCTGGAGTACATCCGCCGGACCCGGCTGATCGCCGCCACCGCCCAGCCGGTCTACTGCTATGTGAAGCGGCCGGGCAGCCTGGTGGCCACCCAGGCCACCCTGGCCCGGACGGTGGAGATGAAGCGCACCATGTTTGCCGCCTACAAGCGGCTCTATCAGGCCCTGGACCTCTATGACGAACAGAAGCTGCGGGTCTACGGCTACCTGGTCTCAGCCGCCAAGGACGGGGGGAGCGTGGCCCTGCGGCCCCCGGCTCTCCCCAAGCGGCGGCCGGAGTCCCCGCGCCGCCGAACGCGCCGGCGCAGAACCGGAATGGCATAATGTCCGGAGTCCTGCCGAAACGCTGCTTCGGCAAATTGAAAAAGCGGAACGGCTATGCCGTTCCGCTTTTCGTTTGCTGGAAAGGGGGTCAGGCGCGGTCCACCCAGATGGGGCTGGACCAGGCCATGTGCTCGTCCTTCTGGGTGACGCGCAGGTAGTAGCAGGCGCCGCTCCCGGCAGTGTCCTCCAGGGTGAAGTCGCAGGCATTGCCCGCGCAGGCCCAGGTCTGGATGACCTGATTGTCCCGCAGCAGCTCCACGGTGACGGTGTCGGTGCCCAGAACGCTGCCCTCGATGGTGACGGGGGCGTCGCCGATGGCCTTGACCTCGCTGCCCATGGGGGCAGAGTTGATCTTCAGGGAGACCAGAATGCGGGCGCCGGTGGTGCCGTAGGTCAGGCGGTCATAGATGGCGTCCCACACGTACTCCCGCTTGAGGGCGGGGACGAAGGCGGCCACAATGCCGCCCTCCACGCCGTGCTCGGTCTGGTGGGAGTCGCTGCCGGCGGTGAAGCCCATCCGGTAGCCCCGGGCCAGGGCGTCCTGCACGCTGCACCGCTCCATCTTCTTGATGTTCTTGGTGAACTTGGAGCGGGCCTCAAAGGTCTCGAAGGGGGCGTGGCGGGAGTAGATCTCCACGGCGCGCTGCACCTCGGGATCGTGGAAGTTCCAGTCGGTGGCGGCGCTCACCATCACCCAGTCCGCGGCGGGGTGGTGGGGGATGCAGAGGGCCTTGTAGGAGCGGATGCTGTTATAGAGGTCGGTGGGGGTCATGCCGCCCTTGTCGCCGGAGCGGAAGATCTCGCCCTCGTCGCCCCGGTAGTACACGTTCTTGTGGCCGTAGTCGTACTTGTACTCGTTGGGAGTCCACTCGTAGGCCAGAAGGCAGGCCAGCTCGCCGTCCTTGTTCATCAGGCGGCAGTTGGTGCGCAGCAGCTCCCACTCGGACTGGGTCGTCCAGTCGGGGTAGCAGTCGTGGTCGGTGAGGGCGGTGAAGTCCAGGCGGGCCTTGTCCCGGGCACGGTGATAGTACTGGTCCACCTCGCCCATGCCGTCGGACAGGCCGCTCTGGCCGTGGATGTCGCCAAAGTAGACGGACAGGTTCTCGTAGCCGTTTTTGTCCAGCCAGGCGCGCACCACGTCGGCGGGGTGCTCGTCCAGGCGTTTGTCGGCGTTGGCGGGGATGGGCTGGGTGAAGTCGCTGGGGGGCGCCACATAGTCGGGCTGCTGGGCCAGCTCGGTGGGGGTGAGGTGGTTGTAGATCACCTGGGCGTTGCGCTCCATGTGGCCGTTCTTGAAGCCGAACTGCCACATCAGATGGATGGTGTCGTCCTCGTCCACCAGCAGCTTGGGGTGAACGCCGCAGTGGCCGTCGCCGTAGGACATCAGCACCGGACGGCTCCAGGGCTCGCTGCCCCGGCGGGTGCACACCAGCACGTCGTACTTGCTGCGGGTGTAGGCCATGGCCTGGAGGCCGGAGGAGTTGGAGGCCACGTGGAGATCCAGATACCAGTCCACGCCCTCCTTCAGGCACTGGGGATTGACCGCGGTCAGGGCGCCGTCCCGGACGGTGAGGTCGGCGGAGCGGACGGAGTAGACGGCCATATAGCCGTAGTCGTACCAGCCCACCACGGCGCCGTCGGGCTTGGCGGCGATCCACGGGGTGGAGGCCCAGTCCTCGCCCTGGCTGACCACAATCTCCTCACTCCAGCCCGCGGCGGTGCGCGCCCGGGCAAAGAGCTTGTACTGCTTGCCGTCAAAGCCGTCGTAGGCAACGTAGAGGTTGCCGTCGCCGCCCTCGGCCGCGCCGGCCCGGTAGGCCTCGCCCACCACGGACACGGTCTCGGCCGCGCCGGGGCCGGCCTCGGTCAGGGGGCACAGCACGGCGGCCGCGCTGCCCTTGTGCTGCTCCGTCCAGATGACGTGCAGCCTGCCCTGCCAGGTGAACAGGCGGGGGAAGAACAGGGCCTCGCCGGAGGCGACGGTGAGCACCTCGCCCCACCGGCCGTCCCGATAGCAGCGGGCCAGGATGCGCCAGTTCTCCCGGGCGTACTCGCTCCAGGCGTACCAGATGGCGCCGCCGTGGGCCAGAATGACGGGGTGGAGCACCTCGCCGCCGTCGGAGATCTCGCGCTCCCACACCACCTCGTCCCCCCGGCGGCAGGAGGCCATCAGGCTGTCGTGGCGGTCCACAAAGCGCTGCCAGCACAGATAGACGTCGGAACCATCCAGCGCGATGCCGGGGAACTGTGCGTTCTCCCGATAGAGATCGGTAATGACTCGGTTGTTCTGAATCTGTTCCATAATACCTCAACCTCAGCTTTCTATTCGTCGTCGTACTTACCGACACCGGCCGGGGGCTTGATGTGCTTGACACCGAAGGCCAGCACCAGCAGGGTCACAATGTAGGGGAGCATCTGCACGATCTGGGGCGGGAAGGCCTCGCCCTGAAGGTAGATCTGCACCGCGTCGCAGAAGCCGAACAGCAGGGCGCAGGGCACGATCTGCGCGGGGTTATACCGGCCCAGGATGGCGATGGCCACCGCGATGTAGCCGCGGCCGGCGGTCATGTTGCGCACGAACATGTCCAACTGGTCCAGGGACAGGTAGGCGCCGCCCACGCCGGCCAGCGCGCCGCAGATGAGCACGCCGCAGTACTTGATGCCGTGAACCCGCAGGCCCATGGTGGCCGCGGCCTTGGGGTTCTCGCCCACCATGCGCAGGCGCAGGCCGAAGCGGGTTTTGAAGAGGACGACCCACCCCACGACCACCGCAGCGACCATCACAAGGAAGCTGACGGACTGCTGGGCCAGAATGGGGCCGATGACGGGGATGGGGGCAAAGAAGTCCAGGGTGGTGGAGATGGAGGCCACCTGGGGGGTGGAGCCCTTGTTACTCCAGATGAGCTGCATCAGCAGGGTGGTGACAGCCAGGGCCAGCAGGTTCAGTCCGATGCCGCTGATGACCTGGTTGACCTTGTAGCGCACGGACAGGATGCCGTGGAACAGGCCGATGACCATGCCGCCCACCATGCCCAGCAGGAAGCCGAAGAGCACGCTCCCGGTGAAGTAGGAGCCGAGAACGCCGAAGAAGGCGCCCATCATCATCATGCTCTCCAGGCCCAGGGCCATGATGCCGCTGCGCACCGAGAAGGCGCCGCCCACCGAGGCCAGGACCAGGGGGATGGACATGGCGATGGAGGAGCCGATGATGGGAATCAGGTTGTTGAGAATCACGCCCATGTCAGGCCACCTCCTTCTTGGTCTTGCGGGACCAGCCCGCGGGGTTGAGCCGCTTGAGCTCCTTCACCAGCAGCGGGGCGGCCACCAGAATGACCACCATGGCCTGGATGACGTTGACGAACTCCACCGGAATGCTGGTGGTGCGGTTGAGCTCCATGGTGCCCGCCCGCAGCGCGCCGAACACGATGCCGGCAAAGATGACGCCCACGGGGCTGTCCGCCGCCAGGGCGGCCACGGAGATGCCGGAGAAGCCGTAGTCGTTGGAGAAGCCGTTGATCAGGCGGCGGTCCACGCCCAGCACATGGCTGGCGCCGGCCAGGCCCGCGATGCAGCCGCTGATGCACAGGGCCACGATGGTGACCTTGGCCTTGCTGATGCCGGCGGTCTCCGCCGCGTCCGGGTTGAGGCCCACCGCGCGGATCTCATAGCCCAGGGCGGTGCGGTCCATGAACAGCTTGACCAGGATACAGGCCGCCACCGCCAGAAGAATGGCGATGGTGAGCTGGTACTGCTGGAAGATGCGGGGGAGCTGCGCCGTCTCCAGCACCCGCTCCGTCTGGGCCACCGAGCTGTTCTCCGCCAGCATGGGCCCGTTGAGCAGGTAGTCCACCAGATAGGTGGCGATGGAGTTGAGCATGACGGTGGCGATGACCTCGTTGGAGCCGAACTTGACCTTGAGCACGCCCACCAGGCCGGCGTAGAGGCCGCCGGCGGCCATGCCGGCCGCCACCGCCAGGGGCAGGTGGAGCGCCATGGGCAGGCCCAGATCCAGCATGCCCACCGCAGCGGAGGCCAGGGCGCCCATGTAGAGCTGGCCCTCGGCACCCAGGTTGATGAGGCTGGCCTTCTTGGCGAAGGCGAAGGCCAGGCCGGTGAAAATCAGAGGGGTGGCCTGGGTCAGGGTCTGGACAATGGCGCGCTGGCTGCCGAAGGAGCCGGCCAGGATGGCGCCGAAGGCCTCAATGGGGTTGTAGCCGCACACCGCCATGATGACGCCGCTGATGACAATGGCGATAAGCAGGGAGAGAATGGACAGCAGCGGGCCATCCAGCTTGAGCAGACCGCTCAGAGCACGCTTTTTCATGCGGTTCCCTCCTTTTCCGGCGCAAGGCTGCCGCCGGTCATCAGCAGGCCGATCTCCATGTCGCTCCAGGTGTCCGGCTTGCCCTCGGCCACGATCCGGCCGCCGTAGATGACCGCCAGACGGTCGGACAGGCTGCGCACCTCGTCCAGATCGGCGGAGATGAGCAGAATGGACTTGCCGCCGTCCCGCAGATCCAACAGGCGGTGGTGAATGTACTCCATGGCGCCCACGTCCACGCCACGGGTGGGCTGGGCCACGATGATGACGTCGGGGTTTTCGCTGAACACCCGGGCGATGACCACCTTCTGCTGGTTGCCGCCGGAGAGGGCGCTGCACCGCTCCTGCACGTTGGGGGCCTTGATGGCAAACTCGGTGCGCTCCTGCTCGGCAAATCTGCGGATGGCGGAGGCCAGCCGCAGGCCGCGGCGGGCGAAGGCGGGGCGGCGGTGGTAGCCCAGAATCAGGTTGTCCTCGATGCTCATCTCCAGCACCAGGCCGCGGGTCATGCGGTCCTCGGGCACATGGCCCACGCCGGCGGCCAGGAAGGCGGCGGCGTTGCCGCTGAGGGGCTTGCCGTCCTTGAACAGCTCCATATGGTCGGGGCGGCGCAGGCCTGTGAGTACCTCGATGAGCTCGGTCTGGCCGTTGCCCTCGATGCCGGCGATGCCCAGAATCTCCCCCTTGCGCAGGGAGAGGCACACGTCGCGCAGGATGGGCACGCCCCGCTCGGTGAGGGAGAGGCCGCGCACGGAAAAGTTTTCCTCCCCCACCTGCTCGGCCCGGCGGGTGACGGAGAGCTCCACGTCGCGCCCCACCATCATCTGGGCCAGCTCGTTCATGGTGGTTCCCGCCACGGGGACGCCGCTCTCGATCATTTTGCCCTGGCGCAGCACCGACACCCGGTCGGCGATCTCCATGGTCTCCTTGAGCTTGTGGGTAATGATAATGATGCTCTTGCCCGCGGCCTTGAGCTGCCGCATGACCCGGAAGAGATCCTCCACCTCCTGGGGGGTGAGCACCGCGGTGGGCTCGTCCAGGATCAGCAGATCGGCCCCCCGGTAGAGGGCCTTCAGGATCTCCACCCGCTGCTGCTCACCCACGGAGAGGGTCTCCACCTTGGCGGTGGCGGAGATGTGGAAGTTATACTCGTCGATCATGGCGGCGACCTGGGCCTCCGCCTTCTTCCGGTCAAAGAAAACGCCGCGCACCGGCTCGCTGCCGATGACCACGTTTTCCGCCACGGTCATGACCGGGGTGAGCATGAAGTGCTGGTGCACCATGCCGATGCCCAGGGCGATGGCCTGGGCGGGGCGGGTGATGGCGACCGGCTTGCCGAAGACGCGCACCTCTCCGGCGGTGGGGGTGGTCATGCCGTACAGGATTTTCATGAGGGTGGACTTGCCGGCGCCGTTCTCGCCGAGCAGGGAGTGGATCTCTCCCTGCTCAACGGTAAAGTCGGCGCCGTCAATCGCGCGGACGAGGGGATACTGCTTGACAATCCCGCGCATTTCAACTGCGTTCAAACGTCATCGCCTCCCGGCAGATTATCGGCCGCTGGGGCCGGGGTGTCCCGCTTACTCCGCGGGCTGGTACTGGTTGGCGGCCACCCAGGCGTCCAGCTCCTCGGCGGTCTCGCAGGGCACCAGCTCGCCGGCGGTGATCTTGGCCTTGATGTCCTCCACGGCGGCGGCGATGTCGTCGGGCAGAACCACGTTGGAGTCGGTGTTGTCAAAGCCCACAGAGCCCTCGGCAATGCCGCTGATGTGCACGCCGGGCTCCCAGGTGCCCTCCACCAGGGCCTTGATCTCGTTGTAGACAATGGTGTTCACGTCGCGCAGGGCGGTGGCCACGATGTAGTCGGGCTCGATGTAGTTCTGGTTGCCGCCCACGCCGAAGGCATAGCGGTTGGCCTCCTTGGCGGCGGTGAAGACGCCCATGCCGGAGGCACCGGCGATGTGCTGGACAAAGTCCGCGCCGCGGTTGTACATGGACAGGGCGATCTCCTTGGCCTTGGCGGGGTCGTTGAAGTCGCCCACGACGGCCTCCAGCACCTCGCAGTCGGGGTTGACGTAGCGCACGCCGGCCTCAAAGCCCACTACGCCCATGCGCAGGGTGGGCTGATCCTGGCCCAGGATAACGCCCACCACGTTTTCGCTGTTGGCCTTGTCCATGCCGGACAGGGTGCCCAGGCCGGCCACCACGCCGGTCAGGAAGGTCTGCTCCTGCCACTTGGTGTAGACGGCGCTGACGTTGGGAAGGTCGGTGGAGGAGTCGATGTGGGAGATCTTCTGCTCGGGGAAGTCGATGGAGATCTCGTTGATGGCCTCGGTCTGGTCGGCCGCCAAGCCGATGATCAGGTCGTACTCGCCGCTCTCGGCGAACATGCGGTAGTTGGGCAGGAAGTCGCTGGCGCTCTGGGTTTCCACATAGTCAAACTCGATGCCGAAGTCTTTTTCCGCCTGCTGGGCGCCGGCGTAGGTCATATCGTTGAAGTTCTTGTCGCCCAGGCCGCCGGTGGACAGGATGATGCCCACCTTCAGGGCGTCGCCGTCAGAGGCGCCGCTGGGGGAGCCGGAAGATGGGGCGTCCTGGCCGCCGCCGCAGGCGGACAGGCCGAGGGTGAGGGTACAGGCCAGAGAGAGCGCGAGCAGTTTCTTTGCGTTCATGACAGGGTTCCTCCTTCAATTCATTCGGCACAGCAGGGACACTTTGGGCGTGCCCGGCCCAAGCTTACAAGTTGAGTTTAACAAAGAAAACAAAAACGGTCGAGCCATAGGCTTGACCGTTTTTGGGACGAATATGATATCTTTTTCCGCACGGGGCGGGAAATGTCACAATTTTGATTTTTTTGTCACGATTTTGACCCCCGGCGCTCCGCCTCCGGGGACACGCCTTTGTACTTTTTGTAAAGCCGGGAAAAGTATCCGGGGGTGGTATAGCCCGTCTGTACCGCCACGCTGGCGACGGGCAGATCGGTGGTCTGGAGCAGCTCCTGGGCCCGCTCCAGCCGGTAGCGGGTGAGGTAGGAGCTGAAGTTCTCCCCCACCTCCTCCTTGAACTGGCGGGAAAAGTGCTCCGGCGAGCGGTAGAGCTGGGCGGCCACCTCCGCCATGGAGATGGGCTGGGCGTAGTGGGCGTGGATATAGCTCAGGGCGGTCTCAATGGGCCGGGAGTGGCGGCTGCGCCGTTCCCGGAGCACCTGCTCCAGCATGGCCGAGCAGCGGCTGCGGCAGGCGGTGAAGGAATGGGGCGGCTCCCAGCCGTCGGCGGGGGGCGTGACGAACTGGTAGTACCAGTCCTCCATGGAGATCACCATGCGGTTGACCGTGTCCACCGCCCAGCGCACGTCATCGGCTCCCACCATGCCGAACAGGGCGAACCAGGCCCGGAGCGCCCCGCGGGCCTCTTCCACCTGGCGGCGGGCCAGGAGGCGCAGCACCTCCTGCTTTCTGGCGTGGGCGGCCTCCCGGTCAATGGGGGGCAGGCCGTGAATGGCGGAGTAGGGCACCACCCCTCCGCCGGTGAAGAAGCAGGCCTCCTGAGCCGCCGCCGCCTCCCCCAGCACACGGATGAGCTGGCCGATGTCGGTGCACAGGGCGGACACGCCGGCGGGCAGGCGGCACTCCCCCAGGGCGGCCTCCGTGTCCAGGGCATAGCCCCGCAGGGCCTCCGCCTCCGGGCACTGGAGGAGCAGGTAGAGGTGCTCCTGCACCATGGCGGCCGCAGAGAAGGGGGCGCGGGAGGCGGAGGCTAGGGCCACCATCTGCCGCCGCAGGTCCAGGCTGCTGTCGTTGGCCACACAGAAGGCCAGATAGGGCTGGCCGGGCCGCAGCCCCTGCCGCTGCCAGAAGGCGGCCACAGCGCCGGGCTGTTCGAAATTGCGGTACATCTCGTAGAGGTCCACCACCCCGTCCTGGAGGACATCATGCACCTTTTCCGAGCGGATCTTCGCCGTGGTGGCCGCAATCTCCGCTACGATGCGCTGAATGTCGGAGGAGCGCATCTCCGACTTGAGGATGTACTCCCGGGCGCCCAGGGAGATGGCCTGCTTGGCGTAGGAGAACTCGGCGTAGTTGGTCAGGATGATGAACACCGTAAAGGGGAGGATGTCCCGGACTTTACTCATCAGCTCCAGCCCGTCCATTCCCGGCATGCGGATGTCGGTAAAGACCACGTTGGGCTTCTGCTCCAAAATCCTGCGGTAGGCCTCCTCTCCATTGACCGCGGAGGTGACGGAGCTGGCCGCCTCACACTTCTGGATGCAGTACACCAGCCAGTCCCGGATGGGGGCCTCGTCGTCCACTACCATAATATGAAGCATGGAGCTCCTCCTTTCTCTATCGGGTGCGGGGCAGGCGGAAGGTGACCACCGTGCCGCCCGCCGGGCCGCCGGTGACCGTCAGCCCGTAGCCGGGGCCGTAGTTGAGGCGGATGCGCTCCTGCACATTCTTCAGCCCCACCCGGTTAATCTGCAAGTCCTTGTTCATCACCTGGTCGATCTTGTCTTTGGAAATGCCCACTCCATCGTCCTCCACCCGGAGGATCAGGGTGTCCCCCTCCAGCCAGCCCCGCAGGCGGATGTGGATTTTGTGCCGGCCTACGCCGTGGAAGATGGAATTCTCCACTACCGGCTGAAGCAGCAGCTTGGGCAGCGTGTTGTCCCGCAGGGCCTCATCCACCTCGCAGGAGTAGTCAAAGGTATCGGGATAGCGCAGGTGCTGGAGCTCCACATAGCACTTCAGCGTGTCCAGCTCCTCCCCCAGGGGGATGAACTCCACCGAGCGGGAGAGAGTCTGGCGCAGCAGCTTGGAGAAGTAGAACACCATCTCCCCCGCCTCCTGTACCTTGTCCATCTCCAGCAGGAAGCGGATGGAGCTGAGGGTATTGTAGATGAAGTGGGGGTTGATCTGGGCCTGGAGAAAATCCAGCTCCGCCAGATGCTTCTCCCGCTCCTCCCGTTTGACCGACTCCAGAAGGGTGGAGATCTGCTCCACCATACCGTTGAAGGCCTCCTGAATACGGCCGAATTCGTCCTTTCGGCGTACGTCGATGCGCTCGTCCAGGCGGCCCTCCATGACCCGGCCCAGGCTGGCCTGGAGCTGGGTGATGGGGCGGAGAATCTGCCGGTAGGCGTAGAGAAGCACCGCCAGAATCAGGGCGGCGCACAGGCCGGTGGCCAGGAAAGCGCCATTGCGTACCAGATTCAGCGTGCCGAAGGCCGCCGAGGCACTCATCTCCTCCACCAGATACCAGTCCGTCCCCGGTATGCGTTCATACAGGCGGATCTGCCCGCCGTCAATGCGGCGGGAGAGGGACGTCTCCGCCGCCAGGGCGTCCAATTCCTCCGGGGTATAGGCATAGATGGAACCAATGAGCTGCTTGTCCCGGGCTGAGACAATGGTGCCCGACCCGTCGGTCAGAAAAAATCGGTTGTCGGCGCTCTGGTGCCGCAGATATTGGGAGTACAGGCTGACCTCGCTGATGTTGAGGATGACCACCCCAAGCGGCTCCTGAGTCAGGTGGTCCCGGATAAGCTGGGCGTACTGGAAGGAGTGGACAAAGATGCCTGTGGCCTCCGGATGGGTGGTGGTGGGCAGCAGCAGGGCGTCCTGGGTTCCGCTGAACAGGGGCTCATACCGGGGGTCGGCCAGGACGGCGTCATAGTTGAACTGCCTGGAGCTGTAAGTGGCAGCGGTCACGCCGTTGAAGCCCACCACATAGGAGTCCATCAGCATTTTGATGCCCCGCTGCCACACATAGTCGCTGCTCAGGCTGTAGAGCAGATCGTGGGCGGCCTCGTCCGCCCGCTCTCCGGCGGGGCCGGAGAGCAGTTCAATGAGCTGTGTGCTCTCAGCGATGCGCTTGGCCAGGGTCTGGGTATCGGTCATGCCCTGGCCAAGGGTGTAGCTGATCTGCCGCAGGCCCGCCTGGTTGAGGCGGATGTACTCCTGCCCCACCACCTGGCGGGCGTAGTGGTAAAGAGCCAGCTCCACGGAGGCGGTGATCAGCAGCAGCAGGGCAAACAGCAGCGCAAACAGGCGGAACAGAAAGCTTTTGCGTCGGTGCATCCCCGCGCCCCCCCTAAAGACTGATTTCCCATCCAGTTCACCCGAAAAGGGAGATATATCTGATCTATTCTACCACATTGCCCCCCGACGCGCAACGTTGGCCGCAGAATGAAAAGCCCCCGCCAGGGAGGGCGGGGGCACGGTCAGCGCAGGAGGACGGCGCCCAGTCCGGCGCTCAGGGCGTACGCCCGCCAGGCAGTCATCTGCTCCGGCGTGGGGGAGGGGCGGCCGGCCAGAGCGCCGCGCACCCCGTTAGGGCGGAAGGTGATCAGCTTGACGGGGGTGGAGGGGGCCCTGGGGCCCAGCGCGGCGGCCACTCCGTCCAGCACGGCCTCCACATCCACCGCGTCCGGAGCGCACACCACCCGCACTTCCGCCAGCTTGCCGCAGGCGGACAGAAAGGCCAGATTCTCCTTCACCGGGGCGTTGTCCGCCCCGGTCAGGGCCCGGTGGACGGCGGGCTCCCATGCCTTCACGTCCAGCATCACCCCGTCGCACACCGCCATCAGCCCGGTGAGGGGGGCCAGGGGAACCATGCCGTTGCTGTCCAGCAGGCAGCCCAGGCCGCCGGCCCGGGCCAGGGTGAACAGCTCGGTGAGAAAGTCCGGGTAGAGGGTACACTCCCCGCCGGAGACGGTGAGGCCCCGGATAAAGGGCCGGCTGGGGGCAAGGGCGGAGAGCACCTCCGAAGCGGTCATGACGGTGACCTTGGGGGAGGCGAACCGGGGGCACAGGCGGATGCAGGCATCGCACCCGGCGCAGCGCTCCGCCGCCCAGCGCACCCGGTCGCTCTCCAGGGACAGGGCCCCCGCCGGGCAGGCGGGCACGCAGGCGCCGCACCCGGTGCACAGGTTCTGGGTCTCCGGGTTGTGGCAGTAGGCGCAGGCCAGGTTGCAGCCCTGGAGAAAGACGGCCGCGCGGCAGCCGGGGCCGTCCACGGTGGAGAGGGGGAGAATCCGGTTGACTGGCGCGGCGGCGCTCATACCATCCGCACCTTTCGCTGGGCCAGGCGGTTGACGTCGTAGTTGGCCGTGCCCAGGTGGGTGGTGTTCTGGAGCACCACCTGGTGGGCGCGGAACTTCTCCATCTCGCTGCGCTTGACCAGATAGCCGGTGATGCGCACCAGGTCGGTGTCCGCGGAATAGAAGCTCATGTAGTGTACCCCAAGGGCGAAGGCCCCCTTCACCACGTCCAGCAGGGCGGCGGGGTTCTGCTCCACATTGGAGGCGATGGGGAAGATGTCCCCCACCCCCGCGGGGAAATAGGGGTGGAACCGGGCGCAGTGGCGCAGGTGGTCGGCAAAGGACTCCGGCTCACTCCCCACGGGGATACGCACGCCGGAGGTGATGCCCACGTCGGAGTCCAGGCCCACCTGGGCGTGGAGCAGGAAGTGGTTCCCGGTCAGGGGGGAGTGGGCGGCGGGGAGGGTTTTCACCACGGCGTCGATCTTCTCCATGATGCGCACGCCCAGCGCGTCGGCCTCCCTGTCACGGCCATACACCAGCCCCCGGTCCCGGAGCAGGTGGTTGACCGCCTCGGCCAGACCGGTGACGCCGAACATGGGCAGAAAGCGGTCGGCGGAGATAAGGCCCTCCTGGACCAGGAAGCTGGAGGGGAAGAAGCCGGACTGCTCCACCAGGAAGCGGATGCGCTCGTTCATGTAGTCGGTCGTCAGGCGCAGGCACTCCGGGAGCAGCTCCTCCACAAAGTGCTCCACACCCCGGGCGTCGTCCACCAGGCGGGTGAGGGTGACCCGGGTGAGGGTGTAGGCGCCGCCCCGGATGGGCAGGATGTTGTAACAGCTCGACACGCCGTAGTCGTCAAAGGTGTCCCGGTTGGCGGGATGGCTGCACAGGGCCGGGTTGGAGCAGGCCAGGGAACAGCGGATGGCCGCCTCTGCAAAGGCGTCGGGGGTGACCTCGGGGTCGTACTTCAGCGTGAAGTTGGGGACGGTGTTCTGCACCTCGGAGAGCACCTCCAGCAGCAGGCGGCCCGCCCGGGTGGCCGCCGGGCCCAGGTTGGCATGGCAGAAGGAGTCGGTGATGGTGCGGTCCAGATAGTTGAGGAAGAGGCGCAGCTTCCTGCGCGCCTCCTCGTCGCTCCAGCCGTCCAGGAAGGGGTCGATGAGGGTGTCCAGATTGCCCAGGTACACCGGGAAGTTGGTGATGGACGGCACATGGCGGTAGAGCGTCATCAGGGAAAAGAGCAGCTCGTCCAGATCCTGAGGCGGCGGCAGGCGGAGGAAGGCGCTGCCCTGGCGGACAAACGCTCCGTAGTCGGGCAGGATGTACCGGGGGCGGTAGGGGGCGTGCCCCTCAAAGAGGTCGTTGATGGCGCCGGTCTCAAAGAAATGGCGGGTGCGGGGCGGGATGTCCAGCACGTCGAAGGCATTTTCCGCCTCCTTGGCCAGGTTCATCAGCTTCTGCTCGTGGGTAAGGGTCTGCGAGGTCAGGGTGGCAAAGGCGCTGTCGGAATGAAACATGAAAATCCCTCCATCAGTGTATGGCCCGGCCGTCGGCCAGGCGCCGCTCCAGCTCCGCGCGGAGCCGGAGGTATTGGGGATGGCTGAGCTGAATTTTTCCGCTCTGGATGTCGAGGAATCCCCGCTCCCGGAGGGCGCGCACCCCGCGGTTGACCGTGCGGGAGCACACCCCGGTCTCGTCACCGATGGCCGGGCGAGTCATGGGGATGCAGGCCGTCCCGCCTCCGGCGTTGGCCTCATACCAGGAGACCAGGAAGGAGAGAAGGCGGCTGTCGCTGTCCAGAGACAGGTAACCCCGCTCCCGGCGGGCCTGCTCCCACAGGCTGCGCACCACCTCCCGTACCCGGGAGAGGGTGGTGTCCCGGCCGGAGAAGAACCAGGAGAAGTAGTCCTCCCGGGCGAGCACCCAAAACCGGCAGGCGGTTCTGGCACGCACCTCGGCCAGAAAGCAATTTGCCCCGCACAGGGCCTCGTACTCCCCGAAGAGGGTGAGGGGGCCGAACTCGGAGTAGGTGTGGGAGGGGCCTCCGGGCTGGAGCCCGGAGGCGTCGGCCCGGCCCTCCACCAGCACATAGACGCAGCGGCAGGGGGCGTCCTGCCGCACCACCACCTCTCCGGCGGCGCAGGAGAGCGGACTGGCCGGTGTTTCATCCGGCAGGCCGGAAAAAAGGGATGCCAGACGCCGGCGCAGCGTGGGAGACTCCTCCGCAAGCAGCTCCCGTATGGTCATAGGGCCGCACCTCCCGTTCCAATTCTGCCCCCATTATAAGATCGGAAGAGCACACGTCTGAACTCCAGTCACTAGCTTAT
>OOCL01000943.1_pt1 | contig 19297 bp, 19 predicted proteins | sample 1671211 | NCBI WGS metagenome assembly OOCL01 (sample SAMN06348133, study PRJEB24527) | human gut metagenome | biome: human gut; feature: ankylosing spondylitis patient; material: feces | host: Homo sapiens | place: China | collected 2015-10 | reverse complement strand
TGAATGTATAATAGCTGCCGTCATCCGTGATCACCGCCAGATTCGTTTCACGGGAGAAGTCCCTCAACGCCGCTTTCACCCGAAGTACGTTCTCCGAACCGTCCGCTTTACCGGCAAGAATGTCTGCCGATCCCAGATCCACATACTTGATAGCAGCCGGGAAGATAAGGTGTACCGTTTTATTGAATGTCACCTCCAAAGCGTATGGAGGAACCATCCGGTCGAATGCCACCGGGCGTGTCAGCCCGTCAAACAGATCACCGGTGGACGGACTGCGCCTTGCGTCCTCCTTATCCGGCAGCGGTGTGGTTTCCGTTTCTCCGGAATCCGCCGTTTCTTCCGTGTCATTTCCCGTCTTTTCCACTTTCACGGTCTTTTGTGCATACGCACCGGTCATACCAATGGCAAAAGCCATCATTAAAATTACTTTTTTCATGCTTGTTGTTTTTTCTTGATTGATAAATTGATTTTAACCGTTTATTGTCTTGACACGAGCAGTAGCTCGTAATCCGCCTTCAAAGTCGCCTTGGCAGTCCTGAACTTTGTGGAAAGGTATTGCGATGCGCCCTGTATCACCCCTTTGCCCAAGTCCGCAGCCAACTGTGCGCCGGCATTGGTGGAGATGTTGATGCTGCTTCCCATTGCCGAGCCCATGTTGGCCGCCATCTCCTTGACAGCGGTAAGCTCCTGCGATCCCCTGACTTCAATGCCCTTCATGCCCCTCGTGTCATAAGCGTCCAGCTCCACCGGCAGGATTGTTCCCTGAAAGGCAATCGAAGAAACGGTGATTTCCATGCGCTCACCGCTGATTTTCGCCGTGCCGGTCAGTATCGTGTTGGCGGGTATGTACAACTCCCCGGCCTGCACCGGCTCCAGCAGGCGCAGACCCACCTCCTGACCGTCGCTTCCCGAAACCGTTACCGTCCTGTACACGCAGGCACGGATACCGTTCCTTTCCGTACGGCTCCGGACTGTCCCCACCGTGTGGAAACCCATGTTTCTGGGTTTGCCGTACTGTTTGGCAAACTCTTCATCGGACAGGGGTGCGGCCAGCAGGCTGACCACCCGTTCCGTTACCTGCGTAACCGGGCAGACCGGCGTTTTACCCGTAGAGGAGGACACGGCGACCTGTTTGGTTTCACCGCCGCCCGGCATGTACCTTGCCGCCATCTCGTAGGACTTCTCCATCAGCCGCAGTTGCTCCTCGCTGTTTTCTCTGGCCTTGCGCTCTTCCTCCGCCTGACGCTCCAGCTCCTGAATGCGCCATTCCAGTTCCAGTGTTTTCTGATCGTCTTCCGCAGGCCGTGTTTCATAAAAACTGCCCAACTGCCGGTTGATGTCCTGATAGGCATTGGCCGAGGAACGGATAGACGGACTGCCGTTGTCCGTGTCCTCTTCCGTCAGGAATACTTCGTCCGCTGCCGGCTCTTCCTGTTCCAGTGATACCGCCAGATCCTGAAGCGTGTTCATTTTCTCCTTTTGTTTCTTTTCAAAGGCACTTTGTTCGTAGGCGGTCTTTTTATCCGACAGCAGCCCCTTGTCCTCCGGCATCGGAACATCCACGTTGAATCCCTCCCTTAATGGCTCGTCGCTGTCCGAAGGAGCGAATATCAGCCACATTGCTCCCAGAAACACGAGAAAGAACAACGGATACACGAGCATCTTCTTCCGCTTGAGCATCTCTTCCGGAGTCAGAGGTCTGGCCTCTTTCTTCCCCTGTTTCGGCGTTTGTCCTTTCTCTTCCGCCTTTTCAGGCGTTGCAGCGTTCGCCGGTTGCCGTTCCTGATTTTTTAGGTTCTCCATAATCCACCTGGTTTTTAATGTTTATACTATCCTTGTTTATCCCCCTGTACAGTTCCATCCGCCTGATATGCTCCATTTGCAACTGCTCCCCCTCATGCCTGCCGATGCGGTATATCGAAGATACCGTCATGTATATCGACAGACAGCCGAAGCCGGTGAGCATGACCACCACGCAGACGAGCCGTACATCGGGCGACATCCGTCCGCTCAGATAGCGGAGTCCGTCGTCTATCCTGTCAGGCACGTACCTGATCCATTTTTTCAATCGGTTCATTTCCTGTCTTTTTTAAGTTATCGTTCAATGGTTCTCAAATCCCGGTTCTCCACGATATTGAACTGCTCCATCGTGAAGCCGTGCGGGTTATTGTCCGACCTGACCGAGTTCAACAGCCGGCAACGGGTTACAAGGCTCCGTTCCGTGATGTTGCTTGACCTGACCAGCGACTGCCGTGCGTAGGTCGTTACCACATACGGGTAGCTGTTGAAGTCGCACGCCACGCTGTCCACCCGGATGCTCTGGTTGATATTGGCCGAGATTATACGGTTGTAATACCCCTTTTCCTCCCAGTCCTTGTAGTAGCGGAACGCACTCTCGTCGCACAGGAACAACGCCCTGCGGATATTCGACTCGATAGCCGCCTTGTCGGGCGACAAGGTGAAAAACAGCTCGTGAAAACGCCGGATATGTTCTTTCGCCTCCACCGGCCTGTTCTGCGAAAGGTCTTGGGAAAGAGCAAGTATCAGGGACTTCCCATTGTCCAGCACATAGATTTTCTCCCTCTGCCGTTCGGCGAACCGGTAGGAACTCCAGAGAGCATAGCCGGTAACCAGAGCACAGAGCGAAACGAACACGATACCCATCGTGCGGATTTGCCGGAAGCTCGTTTCTATATTCTTCAAACTCTTAAATTCCATATGTTTATAAGATTTTATATTGGGTTATCTGCCTCTTAACTTGCCGGCTACATGGCCGACGGCTGCACCGGAAACAGCGGCAGCCGCACGTCCGCCCTTCAATGACCACGAGTTGACCTGCTTGCCGTAGTTGCCGGCTCCCGATGCCTGAATCACCCATGTGGATACTGTCGGAATGGTGAAATACCCCACAATGGCTATCAGCATGAAGATGATGTAAGCGGAATTGTTCACGTCGGGCACATAGGCGGGATCGCTCAGTGCGGCGATGTCCTTTTCGATCATCAGTACCTGAATCCTTGCCAGCACGGAGCTGAACAGGTCGGATATGGGCAGCCACAGATAGATGCTGATATACTGGCAAATCCATTGGATCATCGTATTGTGGAAGCCGTCGTACACCGATATGGCGAACGACAGGGGCCCCAGAATGCTCAATACGATCAGGAAGAAGGTTCTCAGCGTGTCCAGTACCAGCGAAACCGACTGGAACAGCAGTTCCAGAAAGCTGCGGAGAAAATTGTTCACGCCCTGCCTGGCCTGGTATTTGAAGCGTTCCGCCGCCATGCCCGCCATCGCTTTCAAGTCCGAAGGCGACCATCCTAGATCCTCGATTTGGCGTTCATATTCCTCGTTGTCGACCAGGTACGCCGTTTCCGGATTCCTTGTCATCGCCTCGTATTCCAGCTTCTGCCGCTTCTCGGAATACTCCCGTATGTTCAGCGTCTGGCCTTCCATTATATCGTGGCAGCCGGTAACCACAGGACTCATGATGCCGTTGAGAGTTCCCAGAACGAATGTGGGGAAGAACATGATGCACGCACCCAGACAAAAAGGTCTGAAGAGCGGGTAAATGTCAATCGGCTCGGCTCTCGAAAGAGCCTGCCACACCCGTGAGGCCACATAGAACAGTGCACCCAGTGCGGCCACTCCGGTAGCCACACCCGTGATGTCCGAACAGAGCGGCATCATCTCGTCATAAAGGTTGCGCAACACTTCGTGAAGGTTGCTGAAAGTTTCCTCGCCCGTCATGTCACCAGTATTTTTGATTGTCCGTTCCGTACAAGTCCAGCACCCTTCGGGTATCGTTCTTCTTTTTTGCACGCAGGTAAGAGATGCCGATGTTCCGGTTCGTGTAATACCTGACCAGATTGCGTTGGTTTCTTACGTCACGGTACACACGGTCGATCACGTCCATGCGCTCCTTATCCGTCATGGAAAGGCTGGTGGAGGTTACGACCGTCTTCATCTCGTTCAGCATACCGCTGCTCTCTTCCAGCATCTTCGCATATCCGGAAGCGATTGCCGAAAGCTCGTCCGGCGTATAGTTCTCGTCCGTCAGCATTTTCTGGAAAGAGTTTACATAGATGTCCGATATTTCACCGACCAGAAGAACGGTCTGCTGTACCTTGCGGGCATCCTTAACCAGATTGTTGACCGCTTTCAATGCGTCGTAATAACGCTTCCCCTGTTCGTAGATCTTGACTGTTTCCTGAAAATTCTTCACCATATTTTCTGCCGTCGTCGTGGTCTGCACCACATTGCGGGTTGTATTCACGATGCTTTGTGCAAAGTTCGAGGGATCGAACGTCACCCATTGTGCCTTTACTGCCATAATCGGGCAAAGAAGCCCGGCCAGGCAGACAGCCATAATTCGTTTCATGTCTTTTAAAATTTTAATGTTGAATAAATCGGATAGTTGTTACTGTCATTTACGGGAGAACCGGAGTTCTCCATTTTCCCTATGAGTTATCCGCACGTACATAGATCCCTTCGGTAGCCAGCACCAGCCGGTCTTCCTCCCGGTCATAAGCGAGCTGCACCCTCCCCAGCAGGTCTGCCCAGATGATGCCGCCGCTTTGGTGGATCGTGCCTACCACCACCGCATCAAGGTGGTAGGTCAGGGCAATCTTGTATGCGCCACCGTCACGGAATACGGTAACGGGCGGCGACTTGCGGTTGCTTTTCCACTCCCCGCATATCCAGTAGAGCGGAAACAAGGTTTCATACTCCATAGGCATTTACGGTATTTCATTGCTTTGATTCCGTTTCTTTTCCGCAAGCCTTCGGATAGCCAGTTCGATATTGCCGTCCAGCTGTTTCGCCAGTTGTTCCACTTCCACCTTCTCGCTCTCTTCGGTCGTGTAGCACAGATATTCTTCGGGCGATACCTCCGTGGCGTACACCGTTGACTGTACGCCCCCCAATCCGAACCAGACCTCCTTGTATTTGCGTTTCGGGTCATTGGACATGTTCACCGACAGGATCTGCGCCTTTTCCTTGTCCGTCAGTCCCAGCAGGGACTGTATCTGCGAGAACTTGTTAAGGTACTTCCTCTGGTCAAGCAGAATCTTGCAGTCGCTGTTGTTCACTATGGACTCCTTTACGATAGGCGAGGAAATGATGTCATCGACTTCCTGCGTCACCACAACAGCCTCTCCGTAAAATTTGCGGACAGTCTTGAACAGATAGCGGATGTAGTCCGCCATCCCTTCCTTGGCGATAGCCTTCCACGCTTCCTCTATGATGATCATCTTGCGCACCCCTTTCAGACGGCGCATCTTGTTGATAAACAACTCCATGATGATGATAGTCGTTACCGGGAAAAGAATGGGGTGGTCTTTGATCTGATCGATTTCGAATACGATAAACCGTTTGCCGAGCAGGTCGAGCTGCTTGTCGGAGTTAAGCAGGAAATCATATTCTCCGCCACGGTAATAAGGTTCCAGCACGTTCAGGAAACCCGCAAGGTCGAAATCCTTTTCCCGGACTCCCTTCTCTTCCAGTATCTTCCGGTAGTCCGTTTTCACGAACTCGTAGAAGGTGTTGAACGAGGGAACGATGCTTTCATCCTCCTTGATGCGCCTGATATACAGGGCCACCACATTGGACAGCGCCACTTCTTCCGAACGTGTCGCCGGTTCGTTGTCCTTTTTCCAGAGTGTGAGGATCAGTGTCTTGATACTCTCTCGTTTCTCAATGTCGAAAACCTTATCATCCGTGAAAAAAGGGTTGAACGCTATCGGGTTTTCGTCCGTATAAGTGAAATAGATGCCGTCCTTGCCGCCGGTCTTCTGGTGTATCAGCGAGCAAAGTCCCTGATAGCTGTTCCCCGTGTCGATCAATACCACGTGTGTGCCCTGTTCATAATACTGCCTCGCCAAATGATTCATGAAGAATGACTTGCCGCTACCGGAGCCGCCCAATACGAATTTATTTCGGTTCGTGGTTACGCCACGTTTCATCGGCAGGTCGGAGATGTCCACATGCAGCGGTTTTCCGCTGATACGGTCTGACATCTTCAGTCCGAAAGGTGAAACGGAGCTGCGGTAGTTCGTTTCTTCCACCCAGAAGCAGAGGGCCTGTTCGATGAACGTATAGAAGCTCTCCTCTGCCGGGAAGTCAGCGCCGTTTCCCGGCATTGCCGCCCAGTACAGCGTGGCGGCGTCCACCGTATTATGGCGTGGCTTACACTCCATCATGGCGATCTGACTGCCCACGTCATTGCGCATGTTCTTCACCTCCATCGGGTTGTCCGTCCATGCGATGACGTTGCAGTGGGCACGTACCGAGGTAAGCCCGAAAGAGTGTGCGTCATTCAGGTACAGGTCAATCCACTCCTTGTTGATCTGGTTGCTCCGTGAGTACTTCGAGAGCGACTGCATGTTGCGTGCGCTCTTTTCAAAACGTTGCAGGTTCTCGCCGCTGTCATCCAGAAAGATATACTGGTTGTACAGGTGGTTGCACGAGAGCAGCAGGCCTACCGGACTGGCGAATGACAGCTTGCAGTCGCTTTTGTCCGTTGACAGCCTTTCATACCGGCAGTCCGTACCCACCTTGTTGGGCAACGCATCCAGTTCCGATAGCGTATGTACCGATACGTGCTTGTCGCCGACACGCAGGCCGTCATCTCCGAGTTCGATGTCTTCCAGCGCAGTGGTATTTTCCATTGACAGACAGAAATATTTCTCCACCAGTCCGGCCTTATCCTCCGTGCCCGTAATCTCATCACCGACGAGCCGTCTTAGGTGTACCAGCCCTGTATCGTTCACGATACGGGCGAATTGTCCCACCGTATCCAGAAAATGGGCGGTGGTATCCTTGTCCACCTCCTTGGGGATGATGAATCCCCTGCACAGCGAAGAGAAGCTGCTCTGCATCCTCATGCGTTCTTTCGTCGTCTTGGTCAGGTACAGATAGCATTTGTGGTTCAGGAAAGGACGTTCGTTGAAGTGCATCTCGTAGCTCCGGGAAAGGAAACTTAGATTTTCCTTGTCCGTCTGGCTGCGGTAATCCTCCCGGATAAACCAGTCCTGTTTATGTACCACCGTATAATTGGGCAATACCTTGATTGCCTTTGCCCATGCCGCATGGATAGCCTCGTATTCAGCTGCCGTTACCGTGAAGAGTTCGGGCAGCTCCACCTCAAAGACGGCGGTGATGTCCGCATCTTTGGAGATGATACAGTCCGCTTCGACGGCGAGAAGCGGGAACTTGCTTTCCAATGTGGCGGCCTTTAGTGTGTTCCGCATACATTCTTCTTTTTAATCGTGAATAATTTTCGGGGACTGATCCGGTTGATCAGGTAGCGGGGGTGCTGTTTTCTGGCCAGCAGCTTCATCAGTCCGTGTTCTCCGAACTTGCCGTTCAGGTGGAATGTCAGCCAGACCAGTGCGGATGCGGAGGTTAAACCGAAAGCGATGCAGAGCCATTGGCCGACACCGGCCATATAGAGAATGACAAACAGCACGAACAGAGCCAGCAGCCCGCCGGCGAAAATAAAAAGGTATTGCGCCTTGAGTCCCTTGAACTCCGCACTCTCGCCGATCCCCTTGTTCAGTTCATAGTCCATATACATTATTATATATAGGCGAATCTGTCCTTTAGAGGAAGAACGAACGCAGGATAGTGGCGGCGACAATCAGAAAGATGCACGCACCGAACCAGGAGGATGCCACCTTGCTTACGTCCGGATCGCCGGAACTGAACTTATTGTACACTTTAATCCCGCCGACCAAGCCGATCACGGCTCCGATTGCGTAGCACAGCTTCGTTCCCGGATCAAAGTAGCTTGTTACCATTTTCGTCGCCTCTGCGATACCGGCCGAGCCGTTTCCCTGCGCATGGAGCGAGCCTGTGGCGATTAGCATGACCGCCACTAATACAAGTTGTTTCGTGTTCATAAAATAAATGGATTTGAATGAGGGACACGACGGAGGGAAGAGTCCGCCGTATCCGGTTGTTAATTAAATTTGTCTGGATTTCTACTGGTAAGAATGAACCGTCAGCTATCCGTAATCTCTTTTTTTCATGTACGTTTTACTTTATTCGTTAGACAATATCGCTTATGGAGAAAGTGTCCGGTATGGTTTCTGCCGCCGGTTCGCTGTCCGGCTGTTTACGCTTGCGGTATGCCGCAAGGTGCAGTTCTATCAGCGAGCCGATCCGTTCCTCACGTTCCGCATCGCCGGAGGTCAGCTGTTCGAACATCGGGGTGTTGCGAAGTTCCGCCAGCGTCTTTCCGGCCTGAATCCTTTCCTCCTCACTGGCTGCTTCACCGCTGACCGCCACACGCACCGCCAGTCCCATGTCCTCGAAGCGGATGCCCGTGGCTTGCGGCGTGCATCCCGGCAGGCGTCTGTCCTGCTCGTCATCATCTATCGGAGGATTGTCATCCGCCGGTTCTTTCCGGAACTCCAGCGGAACATCCATATCTTCCATCAGTTCCAGTTCTTCCGGCAGCGGACTCCCTTCTGCAAACAGCTTGTCCAGTTCCTCGGCGGAAACTGTTTTCGGGTACTTTTCTTTCTCCGGTGCAAAAGTATCTGCTTCACTTACAGATTTTTCGTTTTCAATTTTTTCGGGTGTTTGTGGCGTGGAGTGGCTAAGGGAAAATGTGCTTTTGCCTAAAATCTCGCTCACGTCCACCGCCATCCGGGTAAGGATCTGCCCGGCTTTTTCCGCTTTCTTCCTCCGGCTGTTCCGCTCGTGGAAGAGGTAGGCGGCTATCCACAGCAGATAGCCGCCGGTAAGTAAGAATAAGATTGCTGACATGATTTCCGGGGTTTAAAACAGTTCGGTACTTCGTTTTCTGTATTCCTTCGTAATCTCGTCCTGATAGGTGGAAAAGTGCTGTTCCAGCACATTGTCCACATAGCTGAAAATGGACATCTCGTTGTTCCCGATTGTCTGGACAATCTTCTGAATCCGTTCATGGAACTCCTTACGAAGGTAGATTGTCTTGCCAAGCCGTGCGCAGACCGGTGACTCGTGGATGAACAGACGGACATATCCGTTCTCTTCACCGGACTGTCCATTATTTCCGACTGCTTGTGCCTGCCCGTCCGTCTGCCGGCTTTCCTTGAACGAGGCGACTATGGAGTCCTCGTCAATGTCCGTCAGGTTTATTTTTTTCCGTTCGTTTCCCATAGCCTACTTTTTGATAATGGACAACAGTTCTTCCGTAATCTCTTTCAGGTTGCTGCCTTTGACCAGCGTACCGTCCGCAGGAAACAGCGTGGAACGGAACAATGCCCTATGTTCCCCCGTCAGCTCACGGCGGAACCGTTTGCTGTCCGGCAGGAAGGTATTCAGCACTTTCAGTCCCAGCTCGCCGATCACCTGTTCGTACACCTTGTACAGTTCCGATTTCTCCCGGCCGTCCACCATGTTCCACAGAAGGTACAGACCTTTGATATTCGTCTTGCCCGTAGCGATCAGCGTGTCATTCAGCCGGCTCGCAAAGCGGAGTGTGCTTTCCATTACCACCCTGTCGGCGGCAATGGGGGAAAAGACATAGTCCATGTTCGCCAGCGTGTTCAACACGCCCGTACTGTTTACCGTGCCCGGCAGGTCGAAGAACACGATGTCCGTTTCCGGCATCTTTTCCAGCAGTTCGTCCGCCTTTGCGACAGCATCCTCAGCCGTACTCTCCGCTATCGGATAGGCTTTCTTCCTTATCCGTTGCAGTTGCCTATACGCCATCAGTTTGTAATGCTCGTCCTCCATGACCGTTTTCAGGTCACGTTTTCTCATCTCGGCAATGCTGTGTTGCGGGTAGTCGCAATCCACCACCGCTACATTCATCCCTTTCACATAGTGCAGGTAACTTGCCACCAGCACGGTCAGCGTTGTTTTTCCCGCTCCGCCTTTTTGCGTGGAAAAGGCGATAAAGAGTGTTTCTTTTTCCATGATGCAGTTTGTTTACAAATGATACTTTTGAATCAACGCCGCAAATAAAGAAGGAAAAAGAAGGGGAATTCATGGTTTGGGAACGGAGGGGTTCGAGTGGCCGGCTCCTGACGTGGAATGGCTGACTGAACAGCCGACCGACCGAAGTATTGTCCGTCTGATTGGCCAATAGGATACTTGTCCGACCATACATGATATTATTGGATTGTATTGCCTGTCGGATAATCAGCCAAGGAAACAACCGACCGATGAACAGGTTGCCCGAACAAAAGGTTATCCGCTTGGTTGGCTGGTCAGCCGGACGACCGCACCAACGTTGCAACGGCTGACCGTCTGATTGGTTATCTGACCGGTTGGGCATTCAGTCCGCCATTACGCATCCCATTCAGGCACATTCTCAGCCGTTGGTTCAGCCATCATCGGCCGCCCGTTTTTCCTCCTGTTCCACCTGTGTGTACAAGTGGCTTCTATTTGGCATAATGTGGCTAATATTGGTGATATACAACTGATTATATCACTTCCTAACTTTGCGGCATCCAACCGGAAGTGGGCTGTTTGCCTTCGTCGGTCGTCAATCCCCGCTTTCCCCCGAAAGCGCTCTTTCCTCTTCGGAGAGGAAAGATTTATGTTCGCCCGAACATAGCAAGCTGTGTTTTTTGCAGCACCACTCCGTTTTGCAGCAAAAAACGCTTGCCCTTGCAGGGGGCTGCAATTTGCTCCGAAGTCGCAAATTGTGGGGGAGAAACAGACGGCGGCAATGCCACCCGGTGGAATTGTACCACATAAAAAACGTATATATGAACAACGAGAAAAAGCGTCCCCGCACACGGGGAAAAGGGGGCAGGTTGCCCAAGTCGAACCCGGCCGTCCGCCGTGAAACCGTCAATCTGGACGAAGCCGGCCATGCACGGTTTCTCACCATGTTTGAGCAGTCCGGCCTGTTGTCCAAATCCAAGTTCATCGCCGCACGGATCTTTAACGAGGAGTTCAGGGTGATCCGGACAGACCGTGCCACAATGGAGTATGTGGCCAAGCTCACGGAACTGTTCCGGCAGTTCCGTGCCATAGGAGTGAATTACAATCAGGCAGTCAAGGAGTTGCACATCCATTTCACCGAAAAGAAAGCGTTGGCACTGCTTTACAGACTTGAAAAGCTCACCCTTGAACTCGTGGAGCTGAACCGCCGGATTGTCGAACTTTCCCAAAAACTCGCCTCACATGGTAGCCAGGATCAGCGTGGGTAAGAACTTGTACGGTGCATTGGCCTACAACCAGAACAAGGTCGATGAAGGCGGTGCGAAAGTCCTTTCGGCACATCTCCTCCGTTATCCCGAAGACGGGCGTTTCCGTCCGGATGAATCCGTGAGGCAGTTTCTCGAATGGATGCCGAACCATTACCGCACCGAGAAGCCGGTCATACACATCTCCCTCAACCCGCATCCCGACGACGTGCTGACCGACGGGCAGCTGGCGGAAATCGGCAGGGAATACATGCAGCGGCTCGGTTACGGTAACCAGCCCTATCTTGTCTTCAAGCACGAGGACATCGGCCGGCATCATATCCACATCGTTTCCCTGCGTGTCGATAGTGAGGGAAGGAAAGTATCCGACAAGTTCGAATACCGTCGCAGCAAGGAGATTACCGAACTTCTGGAGCAGAAATACGGCCTGCATCCGGCGGAAGGCCGGAAGAAAGGCGAAGAGTGGCAGCTGAAGCCGGTAGATGTTGCCAAAGGGGACATCAAACGGCAGATCGCCTGTACCCTCAAACCCCTGCTCGAGCTTTACAGCTTCCGCACAATGGGCGAACTCCGTGCCCTGCTTTCCCTGTATAATATAGGAGTGGAAGAAGTGAAGGGGGAAATTGGCGGACGCACCTATCACGGCATACTCTATACCGCTTTGGACGGCAACGGCGAAACGGCGGCCACTCCCATAAAGTCCTCCCGGCTGGGAAAAACGGCCGGTGCACAGCAGTTGGATAGGAAGATGCGGGAATCCGCCGCAAGAATCAAGTCCGACCCGTGCCGTGAACGGCTTCGGCCGTTAGTGGCCGAAGCTTTGCGCCGATCCGTGGACGAACGGGATTTCCGTAGCCGGCTGGCGAAAGAACAGATAGACTTGGTTCTCCGCCGCAACGGAACCGGCAGGATTTATGGCGTTACCTTTATAGACCACCGCAGCCGCACCGTGCTCAACGGCTCACGTCTGGGCAAGGAGTTTTCGGCGAACACGCTGGACAGATGCTTTCAGGAGCGGCCGCAAGATCTCCTGCCGCCACTTCTGCCGTCCGTTCCGTCCGCTGTGGTTTCCGGAAACGGGGAGAAAATTCTGGGAGGGCTACTTTCCGGCATGGAGCCGGAGCTGAACTATGTCCCCCGGCATCCCAGGCTACTGAAGCCCGACAAGAAGAAACGCCGTCGGCGTTACGGCCGTCAGGACTGAACCCGTATTACATAATTATCAAGACGATAACTTTTTAAAACTCAGTATTATGTCACAAGAAGATGATCTCAGGGGACTGGCAAAAGTCATGGACTTTATGCGTGCCCTCAGCGTGTTGTTCGTAGTTGTTAATATCTATTGGTTCTGCTATCCGGCCATCCGGGAGTGGAATGTCAGTATCGGAGTGGTGGACAGGATTCTGCTGAACTTCCAGCGCACGACCGGGTTGTTCGGCTCCATCCTTTGGACAAAGCTTTTCTCCGTTACCTTCCTTGCCCTGTCGTGTCTGGGCACGAAGGGTGTAAAGGAGGAAAAAATCAAATGGGCGCATATCTGGACAGCCCTTTCCGCAGGTGTTGTCCTCTTCTTTTTCAACTGGTGGCTGCTCAGCCTGCCCGTACCGTTAATGGCACGCACCGCCTTTTATATACTCACTCTTGCCGTCGGCTATCTCTGCCTGCTTGCCGCCGGTGTATGGATCTCCCGCCTTCTCAAACAGGACCTTATGGACGATGTGTTCAACAACGAGAACGAAAGTTTCATGCAGGAAACAAGGCTTATCGAAAACGAATATTCTGTAAATCTGCCGACACGGTTCTATTATGGCAAGAAGTGGAACAACGGCTGGATCAATGTCGTGAATCCTTTCCGTGCCTCCATCGTACTGGGAACGCCCGGTTCGGGAAAGTCTTTTGCAGTGGTAAATTCCTATATCAAACAGCAGATAGAGAAAGGCTATGCCGCCTATATCTACGGTGCGCCAGTCAAGGCTATATCTTAATCGTCCCTTTGGCAAGGATTAGGCAAGTGTTCTTTGAAAACGACCTATCATCACCGACTTATCTGTCCAACGAAAGGCGGCAGGGAGTGTAGCACGTCGGGACAACTATAAGTCAGTTAGTTACCAAACTGCGACTGAATAGCGATGATAAGACAAGTATGAGGATAAAACCCGAATTGGTTGAATGATAATCTGAGCGGTCTTTGTAGCAGACTGTGACGTAAGGTAACTATGGGAACTACCGTTGTATGGATAGTTCTGAACCGTCATCACTGCAATACTCTTTTTGCAGTCGTAGAGTAGAAAGAGCAAGAACTTGTTGCAGCGCAACCGTAATATACGGTAAAAGGTGGAAGTCATATCCGACAACTTGTCGTGCCAACAGTTAAGATATAGTAAACTGGGATTACCTAAATCGGAGCCTGCAAAGGGCTATGGGAAACAGTTCCCGAAATTCCGACATGGTAACGGAGTCCCCGTAGTAGTCCGAGCAAGTTAATGGCTTGTACATGGCGAAGGGGGACAGCAGAGATTTTTAATACAATTAATGAATGATGTGAGAGACATTATGAGAAATTCGGCAAAAGTATTAAACAGTTTGAATCGACACAGCAAGGACTTGAATTACAAGTACGAGCGTCTGTACCGTATTCTTTTCAATACGGAGATGTACGCCGTTGCCTACCAGCGGATTGCACCCAAACAAGGCAATATGACGGAGGGAACGGACGGCAAGACCATTGACGGCATGAGCATCAAGCGTATTGAAAACCTGATAGCATCATTGAAAGATGAAAGCTACCAGCCCAAACCGTCAAGGAGAACATATATACCCAAGAAAAACGGGAAAATGCGTCCTCTGGGTATTCCTGCTACGGAAGATAAGTTATTGCAGGAGGTGGTTAAAATGGTATTGGAAGCCATATACGAAGAGAGTTTTGAATACACTTCGCATGGTTTCCGTCCCAAACGGAGCTGCCACACCGCCCTTAAGCAGATTGAAAAATCATTCTGTGGGGTGAAATGGTATATTGAGGGCGATATAAAGGGATTCTTTGACAACATCAATCACGATGTGATGATAGGAATCCTCGAAGAACGCATCAATGATGCCCGTTTCATTCGGCTTATCCGTAAATTCCTGAATGCGGGATATATCGAAGATTGGGAATATTTTCACACATATAACGGGACACCGCAAGGTGGCATCATCAGTCCAGTACTTGCCAATATCTATCTTGATAAATTGGACAAGTACATGGCAGAGTATGCAGCAAAATTTGACAGGAATGCCCGTAAAGAAGTGAACCCACAGTACAGACACTACCAGCGTAAGAAAGAACGAGCTAAAAAGGCGTTGAAATCAGCAGTAAGTCTTGAAGAAAGAAAACTGCTGGTAGAACAGATACGGAAATATGATAATCTTATGTTGCAGACCCCTGCTAAAAATGACATGGACTGCAACTATAAGAGGTTGAAATACGTGAGATATGCGGATGATTTTCTGTGTGGCGTTATAGGCAGTAAAGAAGATGCAATGACAATCAAGTCGGATATAAAGGATTTTATTTCCGACAAACTAAGATTGGAATTGTCTGATGAAAAGACGCTGATAACCCATTCGGAAACTCCTGCAAAATTTCTTGGATTTCATATCAGAAACCGCAAGTGCATGGAAACCAAACGGGATTCCCTCGGTCGTAAAAAGAGAAGTCGGAACAAGACGGTGGAAATAAAAATCCCTAAAGATACGGTCAAGAAGAAACTTCTTGCGTATGACGTTGTGGAAATAAAGAAACACAACGGCAAGGAAATATGGAAACCGAAAGCGAGACCCGAACTGAACTTCAATGACGATTTGGAAATCCTGCGCAGGTATAATTCTGAAATTAGAGGCTTGTACAATTATTTCGGCATAGCCGTTAATTGCGCAGCCCAGCTATCCAATTTCGGTTATATCATGGAGTATAGTATGTACAAAACATTTGCAGCCAAGTATCGAAGCAAAGTAAAGAAGATATGCAAAAAGTACAAGCATAACGGAATATTTTGCGTTAAGTATCAGAACAATGCAGGCAAACAAAAGGAAGAGTACTTCTATAAAGGAGGTTTCAAACGCCAAAAGCCATCAAAGGATAACAAAATAGACATACTTCCCAAATTCATAATGCACACCAGTACAACCAGTCTTATGGACAGGTTGAAAGCAGAAAAATGTGAATTATGTGGTGCTAAGGGCCATTTGGAAATGCACCATGTACGTAAACTCAAGAATCTTCAAAATAAAGAGCCTTGGGAACGACACATGATTGCACGGAAAAGGAAAACTATTGCACTTTGTGGAACTTGTCATAAAAAGATTCATTATGGAACGATTTGAACTGCATATCGAAGCGGAGAGCCGGATACGCTGGAAGGTGTACGTCCGGTTCGGAGGCGAGTTTTCGGAAACCGACCATAGTAATATGGCACGGCGTCGGCTACTTAGCCTACATTTCAAGTTTCCCGACCTCTCCACCATTGCTTACAATCACCTGCTCAACCATTTGGAGGGGTACAAAGTGCCGCCGAAGTTCTATGTCATCAACTTCGACGATCCCTCACGCAGCCACCGCTGCAATCCCCTCAACCCGAAGTTCATGACCGACATCTCCGATGCTTACGAGAGTTCGTACAGCATCATGCTCAATCTCAACCGATCGTGGGCGGCGAAGCAGGGCGATTTCTTCGTTGAGTCGCCCACCATTCTCTTTGCCGCCATCATCTGGTTTCTGCGGGTGTACAAGGACGGCAGGTATTGCACCTTCCCCCATGCCGTCGAGTTCCTCAACAAGCCTTACGAGCAGATCTTTCCCATCATGTCCTCCTATCCCGAACTGGAGAACTACCTCAGTCCTTTCCTCGATGCGTGGCTGGCGGGAGCCGCCGACCAGCTCATGGGACAGATCGCCAGTGCGAAGATTCCCCTGTCCCGTATGATTTCGCCGGCACTCTATTGGGTGATGTCTGCCGACGAGTTCTCTTTGGACATCAACAATCCCGACGAGCCGAAAATCCTCTGCATAGGCAACAATCCCGACCGGCAGGCGATTTATGGTGCTGCGCTCGGCCTGTACAACAGCCGTATTGTAAAGATTGTCAATAAGAAGGGCAGGCTGAAAAGCTCCATCATCATTGATGAGTTGCCCACCATTTTCATCAAGGGGCTGGATAACCTGATAGCCACCGCACGCAGCAACAAGGTCGCCGTGCTGCTCGGTTTTCAGGATTTCAGCCAGCTTATCCGTGACTATACCGACAAGGAGGCGAAGGTGATTATCAACACGGTTGGCAACATCTTTTCGGGGCAGGTCGTGGGGGAAACGGCCAAGACTCTCAGCGAGAGGTTCGGCAAGATACTTCAGAAACGCCACTCCATCTCCATCAACCGGCAGGATGTTTCCACCTCCATATCCACCCAAATGGACAGCCTCATTCCACCCAGCAAGATCAGCGGGCTGACACAGGGGATGTTCGTCGGCTCCGTAGCCGACAATTTCGGGGAGAGGATTGAGCAGAAAATCTTCCACTGCGAGATTGTCGTCGATGCCGGGAAAATAGCCGAAGAAGAGAAGGCATATCAGAAGATACCCGTTATCACCGGCTTCGTGGACGATGACGGAGTGGATCACATGAAAGAAATGGTACAGGAAAACTACAACCGGATTAAGGAGGATGTCAAACGGATCGTGACCGACGAGCTGGAACGCATCGCCAGCGATCCCGCCCTCAAGCACCTTCTGGAACTGAACAAATGACGATGTGCCGAACGGAAAAAATCCCCTGTAAGCGGCTATGGCTTGCAGGGGATTCCGTTCGTTCCGGAAATCGGATTACTTTCTATGGTAATGTTTCTCGTCATCTTCTTCCATCCGTTTGAGCATCACTTCACGCAGGCGGTCGATGAAGTAGGTACGCTCGTCCGCCTTTCGCCTGCGTATCCGTGCGTAGTAGCTCGAAGCGTTCTTCACATCCAGTCCCAGCAGTCCGCACACGTGTTCCACCACACGCTTCAGCGTGACATCACCGCCGTTGAACAGTTTCAGTTCGTGGCAGGCGTACAGCAACTCTATCAGATTTATCACTTCCGATGTCCAGATGACCGGAGGGGTTCCGGCCGGTACGGTGGAAACATCCGCACCCGCCGGATGTATCTCATAGGCGAACTTGCAGTGGGCTTGCATCCCTTCCAGATAGGTCAGAGTGCCGATGATATAGGAGTAGCAGATCAGATGTTCCTTCTGTGCCGTGCGGTAATGCTCGCGCAGGATGACCAGCCTGCAACTCAGGTATTGCAGCTGGAAAAGGACAATGGTGATGTCGTTCGCACGTTGCAGCTCGTACACTTCCTTTACGAACTCGGCATTGGCTTTCGACAGTGTTTCCTCGTTGCTGTTCTCTTGTTCCAGCAACAGGAGATAAGGGGTAACATTGAATAATTTCATAATGTTTTTTCGTTTAAGTATGAAAATGGCTTCAATGTAAGCGCTTTGCCCGACATGCCTGTTCCGCTTTTCGCCGAAAATGCCGGTGTCTATTCGCCCAGATAGAACTTACGGCGTTCCTTGCACAGTTCATCGTACAGATCCTTGTGCAGCTCGCTCGGACTTTGCTTCATCTGTTCCGTACAGAACTCCCAGAAACGGTTGGCCGATGCGAATCCGTTCTTCTCGGCTATTTCCATTAGCGGACGGTCATAGTAATATTTCAAGTCCCGCCGTATCTGTCCGATACGTTGTTCCTGAAGCCATCTGTTGGCCGGGCGGTGGTAGATCTTGCGGAACTTGTCACGGAAGGTCGAAACGCTCATGCAGAACATTCCGGCGAGTTCCTCCACACTGTGCGTCCGGTAGCTATAGCGGTTCACCTTCATTCGGAACACGGCGGCATACAGGGGCTTCAGCCGTTTCTCGGCAAACTGGAAATCCAGCTCGGTAAGCGGTGTGTACTGCCGGCTGATCTGTTTGCGCCGTTCCACGAAGAAGTAGTCGCATACCTCATTACACATGTTGTACAGGGGTTGTGGAGTGCCGGTATGGTACAGCACCTCGCACAGATAGAGCATCTCCGGCGTGCGGTACGCTTTCCGGTAAGGCTCGACGAAATGGTGCAGCAGGTCGTTCTGTATCTCCACCTCTTTGGAGAGGGAGAGCAGCATCAGCAATGGCCGGTACTCTTTGCATGACACGGAAGGCAGTTCGGGCAGTTTTTCCATACGCCGCAGGATATGGCGGCACAGTTCCGTATTCCGGGAATAGGGTTCCAGTACAAGGAATTTTTTCGTACTTTTCGCCTTTAGCAGTTCCTCCACTTCCGTTTGGAGGGCAAGGGTTGTTTCTCTCAGTGATTCCGGTACGGTCATCACCAGCTGTTCGATAAACTTCGTTTCCATGATAATGTGTTTTTAATGGATAAATCGGTAATGTATGAAATCCTGCAAAGATAACCGCCATAGACCGGTAACCGCTTCCGTTTTTCGCCGGAAATGCTTCCGTGTCTGGAAATGGAATTAGGGATTTCATCTCATCCTTTAATTCTTTACAAAGGAATAATACACCCAGTAGATGAAAATCCAGACCATATCTCCGGCAAGCAGACAGATGATCCGTTGCCTGAATTTCAAATCATACTTTTCCGCTTTCAGCTGTTTCAGTTTGGGGAAGAAGTCGCTTGGCAGATAGTGCTGCCTGCACAGATAGAACGGTGCAAATATAAATATGACGAGCATTTCCCACCACCGGTAACTGACATTCCTGTTCTTCTCGTTCTGTTTGTCCATGCGGGCTTTCTCAGCACGTGCGGCGGCATCCAGCCGTCGCATGAAGGCTTCCTCCTTCTCTTCCATGATGTCGGCAATCACCTTGTCGTCCACGCCTCGGTTGTACAGTTCCAGCTTTGCCTGCCGCACCTGCTTGTCGGTATATTCGCCGGTTACATTGTTGGCGATTAGCAACAGCTCATCTGTCGAATATTCTCTTGTCCTCATATGCTCAATCTTCTATCCTATAATCCATAGCCAAGCCTTTGGGGGCAAAGCTGAATATCGGGTATTTTAATTTCGTTTTCATTCTCTACTTCTTTACAAATAAACAATATACCTTATATATACACCGGATTGTATTC